>ULTK01011231.1_pt1 | contig 37545 bp, 23 predicted proteins | sample 1957551 | NCBI WGS metagenome assembly ULTK01 (sample SAMEA4835733, study PRJEB28245) | human gut metagenome | biome: gut microbiome; material: fecal sample | place: Denmark | collected 2008
TATCGCCAGCCGATTCGTGAAGATTGTCCGTCAGATTGAAGAACTGTATCGGAAGGATGCCGAACAGCAAATACAAGCGGTGCGGAATAATGCGTTGCTGGACTATCGGGAGTTTAAATGGCTGCAACAGGAGTATGCACGACTGACGGATCTCAACAAGAATCAGACAGAACAGATGCAGACGTTTCTTGACCAGCTGTCTGATCCTTCTGTGCGGGAACGAATCTTTTCTATCGCTGATGCTTTGATTGGCGGACAACCTGTTGCTGTTTCATCCGGAGGAGGCGGTGGCAACGCCGACTCAGATCTTCGCTGGGATGGAAGAAGGCCGGATGAGGAGGAAGAGGTATACAAACGACGATGTATGAAAGCCGCATTTGTGATGCCAATGAGAAATAGGCATAGTTATCGAAGATGATGATATACAACAGACCAGTGTGTAATATTATTGGGGCTACACTGGTCTGTTTGTGTTAATAATCAAAACAATTTTTAGTAAAAATTACCATTTAGTCATATCTCTATAATCATCCATCATTTGTTGATAATTAACTTCCTGTCCTTCTGTTTTATACATATTCTTAGCCCAATCTACCACTTTAGGATTCTCATGTAGGAAAAGAGGTTTAAACATATTTTGCCTATTCATATAATACCCTTTCATGCTCCCTACGCCTGTGTAGCTATATGTCCCAAAATTGGAGCTCAATGATTGTAGAACTTTTTCGTTGTTCCCATAATTATTTAGTAACCAAATAAAGAAATCACTAAACTCCATTTGAGTTTCATCTTCTCTAAGATTACATACAGGACACATATCCGCAAAACGTTCAGGTAATATATCCGGAAATTTCTCGCATGCATCTTTTAGCTTATCGTTATCACATTGGAATAAGGGTCCAGCTCCATATCCAAAGCCAGAACCTAGTTCATAACGCATTTTTAAATAAAACATACTCTGTTCAAATGGCAATGTTAACGCTCTTATTATATCGTCTAAAATAACATCTTGGTATTTTGGAAGTAAACTGGAATATAAATCATTAAAAAGATTATCGGGCTGATACGATATGCAATGTTTAATAATCAATGTGTTTACTTCTTTTGCAAAGTTAGGCTCGTTAAATGTGTTTAATATATACTCTATTTTGTCAACAATATTTTTTGCAAAATATGATTTGTTATTGTCAAAATCAAATTCTAAAAGACGCTTTTCTATTGTTGGAAGATACGGAACAAATTCTTGCCCCATCGGCCATAAATGCTGAGATAGATGTGGATAAGCGACTTCTGTTTTATCAACATCTGCATTATTGAATAGCAAATTACTAACTCTAAATATATCATCAATACTGTTACATGGAACATATCTCAGATAATTATTTATGTAGGTCGATGAGAATTTGCTGTCATGTACCATTACAAAAATTCTATTTAATTGCCTGTAGTCTTTATCTTCAACCATGCCTAATACACAACAAGCCAAGGCATTAAACCCTTCATTAAATAACCTTCCAGCAATCGAAGTTAAATAAGTTTTATTTGGATCATGACTCATATAACATTCAATGAAGTCACTCCTATAATCTTTATTTTTTGATGCTATGTGGCGCATGAGTGCTTCGTATACTTCATCTCTACGATCCGTTTGATCCATTACCTCCACAGCTGTAAGAATCATCCAAAAGCTTTGTATATGTTCAGAATTTGCTATTTCATCAAATTCCTTACTATTGTATATTTTATTATTGATAAATTCTTCTCCATATGGACGCATCTCAGATCTATAAACTTCAAAAGTTTGATTACTTCCCAATGCTCTTCTATCTATATTTTCCATTGCCGCTAAAACTCTTTTAATAAACGTTTTAGGTGCTAATACTTTATCAATAAGCAAATCTATATGCTGTTTATTTCTTTCATATACTTTAGGATTATGTTTCTTTACCCAAATTAAAGAACGTCTCATTTCATCCCAATCATTATTATATTGAGGAGCAAAATAGTCAATCAACTCAAACAGTATATCCTCACATCCGCTATTTATAAAATCATAGACATGGTTTGGTATTAGTTTGTATATGATTTTTAATGAATTTGCATCATTGCTTACTTTTATAAGAGTGTCTTTACAGAAATTCCAATATTGTCTAAGTTCCGATATACAAATTGATGTTTCCTGTTTGATGTCGTATTTCCTTTCCGTTCGAGTAAGCATATGATAATTAGAGCGAGTACTAAAAGCACTATCTATAGCTTTTGCTAACAGAGGGTAATAATCAGTTCCTTTGTCAAGCAGAAATTGCAAAACATTTCTTTTCTTACCTAAATTTGCCTGTGTTCCTGAAAGCAGTATGCGGAATTTTTCTAAAAATACACCAGTAGCATTATTTGAGATTTGTTCATTTTCTGCATGAGATAGCATCCCCAGGAGTTTACAAGATTCTTCAAACGCATTTTCTACTACGCACGTTTCCTCCAATGCCCAGACTATATTCCTACGAATATCTCCAGATATGTTTTGTTGAAGATAATCTGTTGTTTTGTCATTAAATAGAGAGAAAAGATTATGAGCTACAGCAATTTGGCTCACAGTTGACATTGAGAAAATAAGTTGTGAGCCAGTTTTAGTAAGCACTATTTTCTCATCATGAAAAGGGCGTCTGTTCAGTTCGTCAAAAAGTTGTTGGGCTTCGGAAGAAGTAAGTGACATAAACCTATTTTTCATTTGATCAGTAAGTCGTTCACCTAATTGACCAGCAGCTTCAATCTCTGCTATTATTTTCCCCCATGTCTCAATAGGTGTCTTTTGGAGCCATTCTTCAGCCAGCCATTCAGCAAGAGGTCTCGGACGAACATTTACACTATTTGCCCTCATGTCTAATAGACGACGTTGATTGAATTCATGAATAGTGCAAGAAAAACAATCTTCTACAGTTGCTTTAGGTAAATGAATATGATTAATCTCAGGATGATTAATTACAAACTCGTATTCATCTTGTTTATTTCCTGTTAATCCCAAAGGATTAAATAACGCTATTGCATTAAGAACGGCTCTTTTATTAGTATTCAATTGACCGCTGGGATCTAATAAATAGTCTAACCACTGTTTTTTCTCTGGAGGAAGTTGAATTTGACCAATATTAATATATGCCTTAATAAGTTCAATAGCCATTAATGAGATACCGTCACTATATTCTCTAATTTTATTTACTACTTCATTATTAAGAATATTTTCTTTTTCTATTATTGCATCTACTACTTCCTGATTATCTTCGGCATCAATAAAGAAAACATTAGTTCCCTTACCTTCTTCATCTTTGGTGAGAACATTGTAAATACTTATTATTTTGAATGGTTTTTGGAATCTGCTAATAAATTTTGTTATTCTATAATGTTCATCAATAGGACAATTGTCTATAATGATTACACCTCCATCAACATGTGTTAGTATGTATTCCAATCCTCTGTTTATGTTTTTGTCTGGATCTGTACAATAGAACACATTTTGCTTTGTTCTAAAAGCCTCACCCACTATTCGTGTTTTACCGACACCAGAAATTGACAGTATCCTAAGATTTTTGATTTCTGGATTTCTAAGGAGCTCTATGCACTTCTCATTCCTTTGAGATGGTATGAACTCTCCGCTCATAAAAGTTTCCTTATCTTGTTCGATAGCTTTATCTATAGGATAAAAAGGAAATATGTTTTCAAGAAAAATCTTTTCTTGTTCAATTTTTTCTTTTAATTCATCTGCTTTTGCCTTGTTTTTAGCATTTTGCTTATCATATTGATAATGCCATATTCCTTGGTCTCCAAAATTTAGGTCCAAAGAAAATTCCATACCTTGTTTTTGCTGATATTTTCTAATATAGAATTCATCTTTGGAAATAACATCAATTACTTGAAATGAATTCTTGTAATTTTCGTCTAACTTATGAATATTATCACATAATGTTCCAGCTGCAGTAATATTCATGCAATAATCACCTGATGGTATTACTATAAAGTCATCATCTAAAGAATGCGTATGACCTGAGAGATTTAAGTCGTAACAATGTGCTATAGTCTCTTTCGCATGTTTACTTTCTGCCTCAGTTAAAAGATCATATCCGATATGAGATGCTACAATCTTTATATTACAATCAGAAAGAAACACTTGTGAATTTGTAATTTGGTCAGTTCCAAGAAATAATTTTTTGTCATCATCAAGGCCACAAAACCAAACAGAGTTAAGGCTTGTAATACCAATCTTGCGTCCTCCAATGTCAAATTTAAAGTTAGACTCAAAATCTCCGCATTGATAGGCTTCTCTCAGATTTTCAGTATAATATAGCCTTTCAAAGTCCTTAAATGCTTTTGTTCTAACTCTTACAATATCCTGATTTTTTGGAGAATTTTTTATAGAAATAATTTTTTCATAGTCATCATGTGGATTTTCCCCAAGAAATCCTTTTTTCATATATTGTTTACCAATATCATTCTCTGTATCATGATTGCCTGGAATGAAGACAAATCTATCTTTTGAAAGTTTAAGTTTCTCTAAAATAGGAGTAATTACTACTTCTTCAAACTTTTTAAAAGCTGTATTGATATCCCCGAAACTAGCTCCACCTTTGTCAATGAGATCTCCGGTAAAAATAACAAGATCTATACCTCTGTCTTTCTGTATTTCATCCATACTTCGGTTGAGATACATTAATAAGGTATCCATTGCTGGGTGCTCTTTTACTAGATGCAAGTCCGACAAATGTAAGATACGTAACATCATATGATTGTCTTATTTAGTGGTATAAAAAATGTTCCTATTCATATTTCTTGTAATTCTCCACCTGCTCCAGTACTTTCTGGAAGACTTCTTCATCCCACTGGGGCGGGTAACCCTCTTTGTACAGAAGGAAAGTAAGCTGGCTGGCGAGTTTGCTTTTGAGGTTGTCGTTGTTTAGCCAATCGGCATAAATGGCGGTGTCATCTATCAGCGCTTTGATTTTCTTGGCCAACTCAATACAACGATCATCTGCATACTCAAAACCGTGTTTATCGCGCACCTCAACAAGGACATCAAAGAATGCCTTTTCCTCGAATGTGATGCCCAATACCTTGAACTTTTCACTATCTGTTTTAAGTTCTTTCAGGATATCCAGAAGTTTGTTAGAGAGACCGTTGATTTTATATGAGACAATATCATAGACATCATTTACAACATTCTGTGTCACATCGTTGGTAAATGTCAGCTTATCTCGCGTATTATAAGCGTCGATTGTCTCTTCAAGCATTTTCTGGAAATGTTCGGCCTGTATCTTGTTCGTCCGACTATATGCTCTGATGGCTTTGGCTACGAGTTTGCAGAGAATCTGAAACTTGGTGAACGGCATCTTTATCTCTTCCACCTCTTTAGTGAATGAGTCGCTGAAAATGTTTTCTTCAGCACCTTCGTTCATAACCCTCTCCACACCACTGGCGAGGATAGCCTCTTGGACCATCTGTTCCACATGCCGGTTCATGCTTTCCGTATCATGCTCGGTAGCGGTCATTTTGTTGACGTATGAACAGATGCCCATGAAACATTGGCTCCATGCAATCTCCTCATCAGTCAGAATTCCGGCCGGATTGCAGATGTTGTATGCCGAGCGCAACCGTTTGACATGTTCTTTGAAAAGTTTGAGGAATGAGACCTCTCCTTTTCGCTCCACACTGTTTGCAAGGATATATTCGGCTGCTTCTTGAATGAACTGAAGACGTGCAAGGTCGTTATTTCCGAAAAAACGGTCAAACACCAGACCCGACAATCTCTCTTGCAGCAATTGCAACTCGTTTTTCAACACTTCATGAGCTGCTTCCAAATCTTCTTGTGGCCCGACATCTCCGCCGTATTTTTTCATAGCCTTCTTCATCTCCTCACGAATACCGATATAGTCGATGATAAAGCCAAATTCCTTGGTTCCATATCGGCGGTTCACTCGCGATATGGTCTGTATCAACGTGTGTTTCGACAGCGGTTTGTCGTTGTAAAGCATGGTCAGGCAAGGTACATCAAATCCTGTAATCCACATATCTACATTGATGGAGATATGGAAATTGGATTTCTCCGACTTGAACTCTGTATCGAGAAATTTCCGATACTCCTTGTCTCCAAGCAGATTGTATAGCTCCTTTTCATCGTCCTTGTCGCGGGTCATTACCATATTGACAAAAGCGATGTCATTGAGTTTGGCCTTTTCATCTGCCGTCAATACAAGTTCGTTCAGAGCCTTTTTCTTCTCGAACCAGTCGGGTTGCAGCTCCCGCATGATTTTATACAACCGGAACGCAATTGTGCGGTCGGCACAGGTAATCATCGCCTTTTGCAGACGGTCGGTTGTCTCTGTCCGGCGTTTGTAGTCGTCGATAATATCTTTGGCCACTCGGCGCAACACATCTTCATCACCGATAATTACCTCCATGCTCGACATGGCGGCTTTGCTCTTGGCAATATCTTCAGGCGTAGCCCCTTCGTCCGCACAGATCCGGTAGTATTCCTCAACCTTCTCGGCTTGCTCCTTGTTCAAGAAAACACGCGCCAGTCGGGGATCGTATTTGATAGGTACGGTGATGCCGTCATCTTCCGACTCCTTCATCGTGTATTGATCTACGACATCTCCAAATACATGTATGGTCTCGTCGATGGGTGTTCCGGTAAAGCCCACATATGTGGCGTTAGGCAAGGCATCACGCAGGTATTTGGCAAATCCGTATGTAATTTTTGCCCCTATTTTCCCGGTGTCGCCTTCTGTCTGTATCGACAGTTTCGACCCGAGGTTGTTTTGAGAACGGTGCGCCTCGTCGCTCAGACAAATCACATTGGAACGCTCCGTAAGCAATCCGGTGGACTCTGCGAATTTCTGAATAGTGGTAATATAGACCCCGCCGGTCTTGCGCATACTCATCTCTTCGGCAAGTTCTTTGCGGGTCTCAAATACCTTTACAGCCTCGTCTTCAAGGTAGCGTTTCGAGCGGCAGAACAGTTTTCCGCTTTGAGTCTCCAAATCTTCCCGATCAACGATAATAAGGATTGTTGGACTACCCAGTTGCTCACGGCAACGCAGTGCCAACTGGCGAGCAAGGAACAGCATGGTATAGGTCTTTCCACACCCGGTGGCGCCGAAATAGGTACCCCCCTTGCCATCGCCGCCAACGGAGCGCAAATGGGAGAGGATATGGTCCCGCAGTTTACGCGTAGCAAAGAATTGTGGATAGCGGCACACCACTTCGGTCGTGTCATCCTCTTTCGTCGGATCAGGGAAATAGACATAATCGCGCAGGATTTCCAAGATGCGTTCTGGCGAAAGCGCTCCGCGAACAAGGGTCCGAAGCGTATCAAGCCCCTTGCCGGCTTTGTCTTCATTGTCGATTTTCTTCCATTCGTAGAAAAATTCGAATGGGGTGTAGGTCGTTCCCAATTCGTTCTTCGCCCCGTCACTGATAACCGCCAGCGCACAATATTTCAGCAAGGCCGGTATATCCCGCATATAGCGGGTACAAATCTGTGTGTGGGCATCGCGTATGGTGGCATTCTGCTTAGTCGGGTTTTTGAGTTCGACGATGCAGACCGGTATGCCGTTTACAAAAAGCAGAATGTCGGGCCGACGGTTCTCGCGGCCTTGTTCCATGACAAATTGGTTGACGCAACGGAAAATATTATGGTCGGGATGCTCGAAGTCGATGTATTGCAAGCGGAACGGATTATCCCTGCTATCACTGTATGTAAAATCATATCCGTCCCGATAGAGCAGGAAGGTGTTTTGCAGGGCATAATAATCGTTCTGGCCGCCAGTGTTCCGCAGATTGGCAACAATGCCGTCCACCTCGGAAGCGGTCAGTTTTTTATCTTTGTACTGAGCGGCAAGAAATGTCCGCAGGTCTTCTTCAATAAGCGGGTCGGTATATTTCCGGTGAATGTCATCGCCAAACGTATATTGCCAATGCGACTCGCGGAGGAGTTCGATGGTCGCTTCCTCAAACTGGCTTTCATAATATTTCCCTTTGCCTGCCATAATCGCTGCGATTTAAGAATGTATAACGTGTTGAAGCAATGCCGGACACACTTCACGCGAAAGCCGGTCGGCTTCTTCGGCTATCCTCTTGGCCTCATTGGCACACTTGTAGATATTGACAATAGCCTGCTGAACTTCAATGGGAGGAAGAGGTATTTTAACTCGACACATTTCATCAAATTCAAAGAATTCATGCGCACTGCCCTTAGACATATAACGTGCATATCTATCAAATTCAGGACGAGCTACCCACATCCATAAAAAATATGGGTCTAAAATTTCTTCATGTGTTATTTTAAACACACAGTATGCCGATGAAACGGTACAGTCTGCTCCTAATCTATAGGCTATAGATATTTTCTCTCCATTCCTTGTCGTTGCACGATTATAACCGAATTGTCCCGTTCTGACTATCTTATCAGATTTTGAATTTAATGCAACTTGTTTGGGGCTTTGAAAAACCTTAGTATTCGCAATACCTTGAGATAATTTAATATTTAAATCGGTATTACGCTCATCACATTCCTGAATATATGGCCCGATTTCTTGCATCGGATATTTGTGTTTCAGTTCTTGGATATAGCTTTGGCAGAGTTGCATAAGCGGGGCTGCCTTGGCCTCGTTTTGCACTTTAATTTCCCGGAATGCTCGCCATGCGTTCACCACTTTCTGCTGTTCGGCAACAGATGGAAGAGGAATCTCAATATCAAGGAAACGAGGCCAGTCCAAATTGGCTCGAACGCTGGAATCACTAATAAACCAGCCATAACGGTCGCTTTCGTCTCTATTGAAATACATAAAAAAGTATTCCGGTAAAACGTCGTTCTCTTTATTGATGAAAAAAGTCGTATATGCAGGCGAAATCAAAGCGGGTTGATCTTTGTCGTATAATCCAATTCGAATGCATATATCACGACCTGTTTGCATTCCACTAAATACAAACATCCCTTTGGAAACAATTTTGTATTTAGCAATATCAACGCCGTCTAGATTGGCAACCGTTGGCATAAATGTTTTATCCCTATTTATGCCAATAACAGGATAGTTACTACCTGCCGTATTTCTTTCATCACACTGCTCGATATAATCCCCGAGCCGGACCCATTTTACACCGCTGCTTTCCATATCACTCCTCCTCTTTTTCGTGCTGTTCCATAAAGAAGCGTTTCTGCTGCTCAATCTCCCGGCGAAGCTCTTCCTCTGTAGGCATGTATGTCATATACTTGGCGGCAAAAATCTGATCGCTGTCATGCAATACAGAATATTTTGCTATGGTGTTGTCCGTATCCGTGCAGAGCAACACACCGATGGTCGGATTGTCATCATCTCCTTTAACCAAATCATCGTACATACGGATGTACATATCCAATTGTCCGATGTCCTGATGAGTCAGCTTGTGGGTTTTTAGTTCAAAGATGACAAATCGCTTCATCTTGTAATTATAAAATACAAGGTCGATATAAAAATCAGCCGTATCGGTCACAATATGCTGTTGCCTTTCCACGAAAGCGAATCCACGGCCGAGTTCCATAATGAATTTTTCGAGATTGTCGATTAATGCCTGTTCCAGTTCCGATTCGGAATAGCTGGTATCACGACGGAAACCCATAAATTCGGCCACCATTGGATTCTTTATATATTCCAACGGATCTGTTTGACCGGCATAAGGTACGGGTAGAGTTGAACTCTCTCTTTGAGCCGCAAGCCGTCGTTCATAATATTGGGTGGAGATATTCCTGTCAAGATCATCTACGCTCCACATATCTTCAGCCGCTGTCTTAAGATACCATTCCCTTGCTTGTGTATTGCTGACGGAAAGAAGCCTACGGACATGTGACCAGGTAAGATTTTGCACACGCGTGTGCAAAATCTCTACATCCCTGAATTCCAGATAAAACTTTCGGTAATATGCCAAGTTACGTTTACCATAGCCGGTTCCGTATTCAGCAGCAAGTCTGACAGCAAGAGCTGGGATAAGTTTTTGTCCGTATGCCGCCCTGCTTGCTCCCTGCTGTTCTTCTTCCACGATACGCCGTCCAATGTTCCAATAAGTCATAATGGCTATTTGACCAGTTGCGGCATAAGCTTGTTTCCGTCCTTGTTCTATGATGGTTCTGATGTCGGAAACGAAATTATCGGTTATTATGTCAGTCTGTTGTTTATTCTTTTCCATATCCCAAAATTTTGAAGGCATTCACGAGTTCGGCTTCATTAGCATCCCATCTTTTCTTAAGCTCGTCAAACTTATGGCTCATTTCGGTGAGGGCCGATTTATAATCAATTTCCGTATCGCGGTCGATAAACTCGATATATCTGGAGGGTACAAGCGAATATCCTTTCTGTTGGATTTCGTCAAGATGAGCGGCATAGTATAATTCAGGCTCGGCATACTCGGCGAAATTTTCGGTCTGCCAGTCGAAATAGATTTGGCAAACACGGCTGATTTCTGTTTCTGACAGGCGAACATATTTCTTTTCATATATGTTGTTGTTCCATGTACGTAGGTCAATAAACAAGATCTCGCCCGTTCGGTTACGCAGTTGCCTGCCGTGCCAGGGACCACCTTTCTTGCTGTTGTTCAGAATCCATAACGTGACGGATATATCGGTAGAATAGAACATGCTGCGCGGCAGGACGATGATAGCCTCGATTTTGTCGTTTTCGATCAACTGTTTGCGTATTTCAAGCGTGTCGCTGTCGTCCAATGCTCCATTGGCAAGCAGGAATCCTGCAATTCCATGATTGACATCCAGTTTGTTCAGGATATGGAGAATCCATGCGTAGTTGGCATTGCTGGTAGGCGGAACGCCATAACCTTTCCAGCGGGGGTCAGTCTCAAATTCTCCATACTCGGCATATTTCTTCAAATTGAATGGCGGATTTGCCATGATGTAGTCGAATTTGAGGTCTTTATGCTGGTCGTCGGAGAAGGTAGATACCGCTTTGTCTCCCAAATGGTAGGATATACCGCGGATAGCCAGATTCATCTTTGCCAGACGATAGGTCGCCGGTTCGGATTCCTGCCCATACACGTTGACCGCTTTGGTGTTACCGCCATGTGCTTCAATGAACTTGGTTGCCTGCACGAACATACCGCCTGACCCGCAGCAAGGGTCATAGACCGTACCGTCGAATGGCTCAATGAGTGAGGCGATAAGCTCCACGATGGAATGCGGTGTGTAGAACTCTCCTTCCTCCTTGTCGGCATTGATCGAGAAAGCCTGTAAGAAATATTCATATACACGTCCTATAAGGTCGTGATCGGTGAACTTCTTAGGATCTATCTTGTTAATCTCGTCCACCACGCTTTTCAAAACACCCGGTTCAAGGGCCGTTTTCGTAAAAATCTGCTGTGGCAGGGCATTTTTCAGTTTAGGCTCATTGTCGTCCAACGTCTTTATGGCTGTATCGAAAGCGATGGCCATACCGGTAGGAGCCGTAAGAATAAGCTTGTCCCAGAACGTCTCATCTGTCAGGAAGAACACGCCGTCCTGCATATACTGATTGGGACGGGACAGCTGCATTTCAACAAAAGCCTCGTCGTGAATGCCTTGAACCTCCACAATCTCGTGCCTGATTTTATCCTTTTGCTGCTTGAACCGTTCCCCTATGAATTTCAAGAACACAAGAGTCAGCAATAAATCGCGCTTGTCGGTCATGGCAGCACGTCCTCTCAAACTGTTGCGACAGTTGAAAAGTATGGTTTCTAAGGTCTCCTCCTTTGTTATTTTTGTTTGTTTCTTGGCCATCGTATTTACTCTATTAGTTTGGTGTTTAACCTGAAAGCATTTGCATCAATCTCCATTTGGAAAATCTTAATGTCGGGATTCAGCTTTCGGGCAACACGGATTATTTTTGATTTTTCTTCGACATCCATATTGATTCCCAGATAAACGGATTCGAAACACTCTCCTCCAATTTCTGGGAATGCCCTCATTTCTTTCCAGTCAATCGGGCCTTTATCATCATTTTGCCACGGCAGCAACTTCATATATGCCGGCCATGGCTCTAATATAAATAAACGCACTTCTTGTTCATGCTCCCAAGCTTTTGCTTTGGTGGATATTTGATAATGAAAAAAGTCTTTTGCATCCCTAAAATAATCGGGCTTCTCTACAATGTCTTTATATTGTACCTCCACTTCCGAGCAGCCGATCATGACATTGCCATACATACGAGAAAGATACTTTCTAACTTTCTCCATATCCAGACCGATGCAGATACCTTTATGCTTGCTATAATAGCTCCACATCAAAATTGAATCATATATCTTAGAAAGACTACATATCCATGCCTCTTCTCTGGTTCTACGAAATGGATCTCTTCTCAATTCTTCAATTATCTCCGGAGTCCATCCTCCACATGCTTCTTTCGGGGCATTAGAGAAATCAATGAGTGAGGGGTGGCAATCAAACGGATCGTTCAACTGCGTAGCATTGGTAAATTGAAGATCGCTATAATACAGCATCATAAGTCCACCGTTAAAATCCAGATATTTATATAATTTATCTGTCCCCATATATTCATTTATTCGGTTCTCAATAAATCGTCAACTCTAACTTCCAGTACTTTTGCAATCTGAATAAGAGTTTCGACACTGGGCTGAGTTTTATTCGTAACCCATTTGGATACCATTGCCGGATCCTTGTCCAATTGTTCGGAAAGCCATTTGTTGGTTTTATCTTTCTCGGCGAGAACAATCTTTATTCGATTTAGCATTTTACGCTCCATGTCGTTACAATTTTTCGTTCTTACAAAAATAATGATTATTTGTATCTTATATGGTCATAATCAACAAAAATATGATTAGAATGTCAATTATTTATATTCTCCGAAGCGAAAATCCCTACGATTTTTTTTCTCGATAGATTTTTCGATTAGAAAATACTATCTTTAACGAAGATAATTTATACATAAATCACAATCATGGAAAAAATTGATATATCCGGTTTCAATCCAGTCAAACTTCTTAATATCGGGACCGTTAATACATTGATTAATAATCTAAGTAATATACAAAACCAGTTAGGTAAAGATTTAGATGATGTAACTCTTTTCTATCGAGGTCATGCAGATAAATCATGGGAGTTAATTCCCGGAATATATAGAAATAATCGATTTATAAATAAAGAGGATTTTTTAGTACATAACCTTATTCGCCACTGTCCCGTAGATTTTCAAAGTTGTAATAGCTCTTTTGAAAAACTTGTAAAAATGCAACATTATGAATTACCAACACGCTTATTGGATATCTCGATGAATCCGCTGGTTGGACTGTATTTTGCGGTGTGTTCGGAAATGGATAAAGATGGCGAATTAATTATATTTTTTATCAAAAACTCAGATATCAGCAATTATGATGATAACTGGGTTAGTATTTTATCAAGACTTAGTTTTATGTCAGAAGATATTGTCAATGTGGAGACAGATTCAAAAAAATGGCAAATATTAATATCTAATCTGAGAAATCTTCAAGAGCCATTACCTTATTTGCATAGTTCATCGGACTTAAATCGTGTTATTTGTGTTCTTCCTAAATTAGATAATCCTCGAATCATTCGTCAGCATGGAGCTTTCTTTTTGTTTGGTATTGAGGATGGGAAAAAAGAAAATATGGCAAAATTGGAATCATCTATGATCAAGTGCAATATTCCTGCAAAAAAGAAAAAAGATATATTAAAACAATTAGATCAATTAGGAATTAATGAAAAATTTTGTTTCCCTGAAATTGATAAAGTTGCACACTATTTCAAAGAAAACTTATAAAATAGTACAATATGATATATTCTTATGACACACTCGCTACTACATTACGTTCACATTGTGATAGTGCTAAACATCGTGTTTGGATCTGTACTCCATTTATTGGCGGCATAAAGGACGTCTTACGTATTATCGGTGGTTCATGGAAGAGAAGTGATATTGATTTCAGGGTTATTACAGATATAGAAACGGGGTTTATGCGACAGGATACTTTTGATGATTTTATTGAGAACCATCCGAACTCTATCAGAACCTTAAAAAGTTTACATGCTAAGATCTACATTGTTGATGATTGGTGTTTGGTCTCTTCAGCCAATCTCACAGGAACAGCTTTCAGCAAAAGGTATGAGATTGGAACAGATGACGTTAATATAAATGAGGTTGAAACATTCTTCAATTCACTTTGGGAAAACAAAAAGACCAAACTTGTAACATCATGGAGCAAAGGCAAGAAACAATCCCAGATTGAATTTGAAGATGGAGGTGTCGGATATGATAAACTGACGAACTTACCGACATATTCCGCAAGGATGGGAAAAATGGATAAGTATCTCACACAGTGCTCCAAATACAAGACCTTTGCTAAGCATTATGAAAAAATTACGGGGCGATGTCGAGATATGGTTGATGATGGCTTTACTCTTCTTCAAGAAGTAGATTATTTATTCAATTATCTTGAACATGTGGTTTGCGTTTCCAAAGAACTGACAAAAGTTCAACAACGTACAGAATCCACCAGAAATTCTTTGATCAAAAAGTACTTCAAAGAAATATCAACGCATTACGAACAGAATAGGAATTACGAACTCAGAAGAATCAATAGTACTAAACTGGTCAAGAAACTAACTTCCCCATCAAAAATTAAGACAATAAGTGCTAAAGAGGTTCGAACCGTTCTTGATACCTTCAATTGCTTTGGACTTGGAAGAGATATGCATGGACATGCCTCAAATTTTATCAAAAAGAATTCATTGAGTGACATTAGATATCATTGGGATGCTTTGCTGAACCACGGAGATATTACATCCGAAAAAGTAAATGAATGTTGTAAACTCAGACATTGTAGTGATTCTAGTGTTAGCGAACTGATAGCATGGCGATTTCCCGACAAATATCCAATTATGAATACGTGCTCTAAGAAAGGGTTATGGTTCTTTGGAATTGATGGGTAGATCTAATCTGTATGTCAAGATATAATGCTAAATTTTTCTTTTATTATTTTAATATTTTGCGTTTTAGCTGAAAAATAGAATGTTATATTTATATTGCAATTAAGGTGTAAAAACTACTAATATGGAAATATCATCGCTTGAACAATACGTGCAAAAATATCACGAAAAAGTAACAGCAGAAAATGCCGGACAAGTGATAGCCGAATTTGACGAAAATTGGAAACATTTTACGAAATATATGGATGATGAAACACCAAAACGATTGTCAAAATATGGGCTTGCACTTATAGTACTTTCTGTTGGGTATTATGAATTAAAAGATATAAATGAACGGGATATCATACGCTTGTCTGAACTGATTGGTGATTTTGATTTAGATGATAATGTCAAATATAAGTTTGGTATAAAACAAACTTTGTTTCTAAATCTCGGATTGTGCTGGCATAAATTGAATTATGACAACAGAGCTATTGAAGCATTCAAAAAGTATATTTATTATTTGATTATTGCATCAAGTCATACAGCATATAGTCCGACTGCTTTTGCATTTAGAAAATGTACAAACTTTATATATCAGTCATTGGTAAACGAACAATTGAATCTATCATCGCCTACTACATTCAACGACCCTTTTGATTGTCCTATAAGAGAATTGTTGAATAATGGAGATGATATTTCAAAATTACAAATACAAGCCTATAAGGATTGTTTAAAGATCGCTTGCTTTATGAGTAATGTAAAATTGCCATATCCTAAAGACCAGAATAATTTTTTCAGTGAAACTGTTTACAACGAAAAGAAACATAAAAAAGATAAGAAAGAATTTTTAAATACTTTAATGTGGGCTCATTATGCCGACTCTCATAAAGGAATATGTATTAAGTATAGATTTCCAAATTCTATGTCGAAATTAGGAGGTGATGGCAACGGTATCGTATCCTATTTCAAAGATGTAAAATATTCTTCTGAAGAAATGAGTAAATACTCTAAGAAAGATTCCATAAATTTAGAAGATGCCTTTTTTCTGAAAGGGAAGGACTGGGAATATGAAAACGAATTACGCTTCCTTCATTACGACTTAAATAATCAAGATAGTTATGATACAATTAATATTCCAAATTGTATTGAAGCTATCTATTTTGGGCTAAAATGTTCGGATAAGGATAAAAAAACTATCAAGAATATCATGAACTCAAAACATTTTGTCCAAACAGATTTAAAAGGGATTGTTACTGCGACTCGACCAATTAAATTTTATCAAATGGAATTGGATGAAAAGCATTTTGGGCAACTAAAAGCAGTAAGGTTGAAATAACTACTAGTTGTCTATTTTATTAAGACTTGTTGTTATTTGTTTGTCCTCCATTTCCTCCAATCGTCTCAGACCGTCTCTGACGGTGTGGTTTGTTTGCGCAAATTTCATTGATTATCGCATAATATATTAATAATCAATATAGATAAATTTCTTCAACGAGGAGGAGTACTAACCTTTTTAGAACAAATAGTAATAGTATTGTAAATCAAATTTTATAGAAAAGCCATCTGAGGAATCAGGTGGCTTTTCTTGCTTTCACGACCTAAAAAATATAATACAATTCACGTAATATTTTCAATCCAAACTATTCCAATCTTGTAAATAAAATAGTTTATCATTTGTATGGGAGAGCAAGCCATCTATTCAAACAAAAACTCAAACCAATAATTACATCGCTCGAAGATTTTGTTGCCCCGTTAATGCCGACTTTTAAATAAGGTATTTTTAAACCCTCCCTGCTATCCTCTTTGCCATCTAAAAACACGACTGTAATAATTTAACAATTACTGTCTTGAATAACTATCGTGGAATTTCAACCAAAAAATACCAGCAGAATCATTTCACTCTTTCAAAGAACCCACACATTAAATAAGCACATATTAAGTTAAAATCTTAATCCGTTTTACCCATTTATTCCACAAATTTTCCTAACTTTGCCTTGTTGAATAGTATCTGCATTTATAGCGATTTATGCACACCGCTATAAAGTATCTGTTTTTATAATCGCATCAACATTATCATCACCCCTCGACAAGAGGCAAAACCATGAAAAAAATAAAGTGCTTATGAAATCCTACCGTACAATGTGTAAGAAAACTTGGGCTGTTATACTTGCGATAGCCTGCCATCTACCCGCTGCATGGGCAACAAACGCTAACGAAATCGAACTCATTCCGAAACCCGTTCACGTAGAACAGACATCGGGCAATTTCCGGCTTTCCCCCAAATCCACGATCGGTTACGATGCCGCTCTTCAAGGACAAGCTGAATACTTACAACAAGTGCTCGGTCAATCCACCGGCTGGGACTTGAAACTGAAAAAAGACGCCCGCAAAGCCACTATCCTCTTGACATTAAACCCCGAAAAAGTAGATAAACCGGAAGGCTACCGATTGGACGTAACTCCCAAAGGAATCTCATTGACCGGCCGGGACGCAGGCGGCATATTCTACGGCATACAAACGCTGCTGCAACTCTTTCCTCCCCAAGTGTACAGCGACAAACGGCAGCATGGAGTGGAATGGATTGCCCCCGCCGTAACGATATACGATGCCCCCAATCGCCCCTGGCGAGGCATGATGCTGGACGTGGCTCGTTATTTCTACGACAAAGAGTTCGTGAAAAAATACATCGACATGATGGCCATGTACAAGTTAAACAAACTGCAATTCCACTTGATTGATGACTCCGGCTGGCGATTGGAAATCAAAAAATATCCCCGTCTGACCGAGGTGGGTGCATGGGCAGGTCCCGATCACAACCGTTTGGGAGGATTCTACACCCAAGAAGACATAAAAGAACTGATCGCTTACGGACAAGTCCGTAACGTGGAAATCATTCCCGAAATCGAATTTCCGGCTCACATTCTGTCTGCCGTCGTTGCCTATCCGTGGCTCAGTTGCACGGGCTTGCAACACGAAGTCCCCACACAACATTTCATCAGCCGCGATCTGCTTTGTGTCGGCAAAGAATCTTCCCTGCAATTTTTACGAGATGTATTAGACGAAACCGTTCGATTATTCCCTTCCTCATACATCAATATAGGGGGTGATGAAGCCGTTTACACTCGTTGGGAAGAATGTCCCGACTGCCAAAAAGTGATGAAGCGGGAAGGATTGAAAAAGGCTTCCGAACTGCAAGGTTACCTTACCAACGTCGTAGCCGAAATGATGAAAGAAAAAAATCGTACCGTTGTAGGGTGGGAAGAAATCTTTTTGCGAGGTGATGTCAAAACCCCTGTTGTCGGGCTTATTTGGCACAATGTCAGGGACACCCTTCTTGCTACGCAGCGCGGACATAAAGCTATTCTGACACCCGCCACGCACATGTATTTCGACTTCCCCGAAAGCCGTACCCCGGGAGAAGTGAAAGCCGCCACTTGGATGCCGCCTATCTCTCTCGAAAAATGTTACAGCATGGAAATCAACGACTACTCTCCCGAATCGACCGTATTAGGAGTACAAGGCTGCTTTTGGAGCGACCAATTTATTCACGGCACTGTATTGCAAGAGATAGATTATCTGAATGAAAATCGCTCCGAAAACTATGCCGAATACTTCACTTTCCCCCGTCTGTTAGCTCTTTCAGAAGTGGCATGGTGTCGACAATCCGACCGCAATTATTCCGACTTCCGTCGCCGGTTGAGTCACCATTTCAATCGACTCGACTTCAAAAATTGCCATTACCGTGTACCGGAACCCATCATAGAACAGATGAATCCGACTGCTACCGGTGCAATAGAATTTACATTATCTCCGGCCGTCGCCGATGCCGACATTCGCTATACCACCGACGGCTCCTATCCTACGGTTCATTCCCCCCTTTACACCACTCCGGTAACCGTCAATGACAAAAGCGACTTCCGGGCTATCACCGTAGTAAATCCCCGTCACTATTCGCTGCCCATTTATTTCGCCCCCGACTATTCGGGCTATAAACAGTACGGTGAATATACAGCCGAATGGAAACCCTTGAACGTACAGCCCTATCTAACTCCTTGGCGATTCGAATGTACAGGCAAAATATCAGGCAATGGCACATATACGGTATCGTTCATCTACACAAAAGGTGAAACCCCGTTCCGGTTAGGCGCATTGAAACTTTACAAGCGAGACGAACTCCTCGCCGAAGTTCCGCAGTCGGTTCTGATAAATGCCAATTCCCCCGTAGCGACCTACCGCTTTACCGTCGATTCCTTCGAAGCCGGTACTCCCTTTTTCATAGAAGTAGAAGCCTGCGGAGAGAAAGGAAACGATACCTCGGGATTAGTATTCATAAACAAAGTCACTCAATAACCCATAAAAAAATAAGATACACAAAAGGCAGCTAAGCTGCCTTTTGTGTTATATAACATTCGATCGAAATACAGACCGATTCTCCGAAAAGACTATCTTTGTAAAAGAAGATATCATAAAATAATTTTATACCACGTAACACAGAAATTTTATCATCATGGCAAAAGCGCATATTTTTATCAGTTATGCCCACGAAGACAAAGAGTGGGTACTGGAAGGTCCGGGAAACATTCATCTGATACCTCGAATTAGACGACACACGAGTCCGGATGCAGAAATATGGTTCGACGAAGGATTGGTTATCGGCGAAAAATGGGACGAAGAAATACACAATCACATCGTTCAATCACACATTGCCATTTTGCTGATTAGCGAAAGTTTCGTATCCTCGGATTATATCGTAAACAAAGAACTCGTTTGGATCAAAGAGCAAGTAGAAAAAAACGATATGAAAATCGTTCCTCTACTCATCGGAAACATCACCGAAAAATCGAAACGAATAATCGACTGGATATATCAAAGGCAAATACACCCTTCCGAGACACAACCGCTTTGCAACTATCTCAACGATAAAGCACAATGGGACCACATGATTACGAGCATATTGAACATCATCGATGCCAAAATCGACCAAGTGCTCGAAACTCTTTTGCTGAACGAAAGCACCCGGCAAACCGAAAATTCGATTAAACCGTCTGTCATGCCCGACAGTAAAACAGTTACTGGATATATCGAAAACCGAGACACGAAAATTACCGATAAAACGACGGCGGCACACCCGACAGGAGTAAACCCCGCACTTTATCAAGAAGCCATCAGACTATACCGGAATCACAAATACAAAGAAGCATCGGATATCCTTCTGAAATTAGCCGCCGCAAACAACCCCGAAGCTCAAAATCTCCTTTGCGACATTCTTTGCAACAAAGTAAAAGGGTATCAACTATGGCCCGGAATTTTAGAAACATTCCTACCCTACGCCGAAGAAAATCTTGCCTTCGCTCAAACCATCGTAGGAAAAGTCTACTATCGGGGAAAACTGAATGAGCGCAATTACGAAAAGGCTTTCGACTGGTTCTCCAAAGCAGCCGAAAGCGGGAATTCATATGCCCAATACTTGTTAGGTAACATGTATGAAAACGGGACATTCGTAGAACAAAATTACGATACAGCTCTCTCCTATTATAAAAACTCGGCAGCACAAAACAACATCATGGCCATAGGAGAAATGGCATACATGAAAGATAATGGTTACGGTATGCCCATGAATAAGGAAGAAGCCGAAAAAATATACCTCCAACTGGCCGAAGAACGCGATGACGAGTGGTCCATGATCAAACTGTCCTATATCGAAATGGATAGAGGAAATTCCGAAGAAAGATTGAAATGGATACAAAAAGCGCTTGAAAAAGAGTATATCGACGCCTACGTAGATTTAGGCATCTTCTATCAATCCGACGAAAAATACAAAGACCTCGAAAAAGCGCAGCAATCTTATTATCAAGCGGCACAATTAGGCAATCCCGAAGGAATGAACGGATTGGCGATGATCTATTACGATATGCCGGACAATAAAGGAGACGAACAAGCGTTTCGATGGTTCTCCAAATCGGCCGACTTGGGAGACAGTCTCGGACTATATTATCTGGCTGTTATGTATGAAAACGGTTTCGGAACCTATTCCAACAAACAAAAAGCATGGGATCTATATCTAGCCTCAGCCGATCAAAAATTCTCGCCGGCCTATCGTAAAATAGCGCAACTCATCGAAGAGGGCGAAGCACCTGCATCATTCACAGGCCGAGAATTGGAATACTATATAAAAGCCGCCGAAAGAAACGACATAGACGCTATACACGATGTCATACGGTTCTTGGAGAATGATCCCGACCGGCAGAAAGAATTGTTCTCTTGGTGTCAACGAGGAGCACAGCTCAATAACGGGAAATGTATTTGTAAATTAGGAAAACTCTATTTCTACGGCATGGGGACAGAAATGGACGAATTCAAAGCGATGAACTGTTTCCGCAAAGCCGAAACGATGGAAATCCCCGAAGCCTACTATTTCTTGGGGCTGGCCTACTACGAAGCCAAAGGTGTGGTTAGCCCGAACATACAAAAAGCCGAAGAATATTTTAGAAAAGCTGCCGAAGCCGGATATTCCGACGCGATTAAAGCAATCGCCGAGCTTTATATGCAGTCGGGACAAGAAAACGGATATGAAAAAGCCATCGAATATCTGAAAACGATTGCGGAGGGAGAACATGCCGACATCGCTTATGAAGGACTCATGCGAATCGCCGTGGAACAAATGAACGCTCAGGATTACGACGACCCGCAGAACAGCGAATTATATCAAAAAGCTCTCCGATTCGAAACATCAGGGAAAGAAGCCGGTATGACCGAGTCGTTAAGTAAAGCGTTCCTCGATCGAGGAATAAATTTATACAATATCGAAAAATACGAATCGGCCATAGCACCCTTGCTTTTAGCAGCACAAATGGGAGAATCGGAAGCCGCGACGCATTTGGGAGATCTGTATTTCTACGGACATGGCGTCGATACCGATTACGAACAATCCTATTATTGGTTCGCCAAAGCAGCGCAAAGCAACAACGCTTATGCCCAATATTCCATTGCATTCATGTATATAAAAGGACAGTTCGTAGAAAAAGACGACACGCAAGTAATCAAGTGGATGAAATTAGCGGCAGAGAACGGCTACACCGAAGCGCAAAAGAACATGGGAGAATACTATTATTATGGCTCTTTCGGTTGTCGAAGAGATATGAAAGAAGCCATAAAATGGTATGAAATGGGAGCAAAAAGCAACGAACCGACATGTGTGTTCACTCTGGGATTAATCTATGAAGAAGGAGACGGAGTACAAAAAAATATCCTGAAAGCTGCCGATTGGTATCAAAAAGGAGCACAAGCCGGCATTCCTTCTTGTTTGTATAATCTTGGGAAGCTAATTATCAATAAAGAAATATCGGGAGAAGAAGAGAAAGGATTCAACCTCATACAACAAGCCGCGGAAAGCGAATACTCCTTTGCCCAAAACTACATGGGACGTGCATACCGTTTCGGGTGGTATGTCAATGCAAACCCGGTCAGAGCCACCAACTGGTTCACCAAAGCGGCAGAACAAAATATGCCGGACGCAATGTGCAACTTAGGCGACATGTACTCCTATGAAGACGGATTGACCATCGACTATGAAAAAGCGTTCTATTGGTACGAAAAAGCCGCCGAAACAAAACACAGCAGAGCTTTGACCGAACTGGGAGACATGTATTATGCAGGGAAAGGTGTCCGACAAGATTACCAGAAAGCAATGGAATATTACCAGAAAGCGTGTGACGAAGGTTATCCTTATGCATTCTATTCATTAGGCTTTATGTATTGGAAAGGACAGGGAACGCTCCCCGACAAAGAAAAGGCTCAGGAATATCTCAGTCAAGCCGCTGCTATGGGAAATGAAAGCGCTTTCCAACTTTTGAACCGCATGGATCACGAATCGGAAGAAGAAAAAGACATCGACCCATTCGCCCGACAAGCCTATTTAGAAGCTCAACAAGCCCTTGCCGACAAAGAAACAGAAAAATATATCAACCTTCTATCCCAATCGGCGAATTTAGGATATGTTCAAGCCCTGAACGATTTGGGAGACCTCTATTTTAATGGAGAATTGGCCCCTAAACATATGGGCAAAGCATATGAATATTTTTTGAAAGCCTCTCAAAACGGATCGGGATATGGTTCATACAGTTGCGGATTCATACTCATGAAAGGGTCTGCCGATATTCCCCGGGACATTGAAAAAGGACTTTCCATGTTCCGTTTGGCGGTTGATCAGAATTACAAAGCGGCAACCCGGGACTTGGCTCGATATTACTATTCGTTGGAAACCGAAGAAGACAATCGCAAAGCGTTGGACTACTACCTGCAATACATTGAATACAATCCCAAAGACACCGATACATTGCTCCATATCGGGTTGATTTACGAATCGGGGTTGGGAGTTCCGCTCAATATCGACCTCGCCCGTAGATATTATGAAAGAGCTGCCGAACAAGACGAAACCGGCATGGCATACAACTTCTTGGGAGGAACCTACATGAATGACGAAGAAACCGAGAACAACGAACGAAAAGCCGTGCACTATTTCCAAAAAGCTATCGAATTGGGCAACACGAATGCAATGTTCCGAATCAGCTACTACCTCCACAACGGTAAAGGAGGATTACAGGTCGACATACCTCGGGAAATCGAATTGCTCACCGAAGCCTCCAAACGCGGGAACCATCAAGCCACGTATCGGCTGGGATTATTATTCGAAGATAACGAAAGTGGAATGGCTCAAAATCTCGAATTATCCGTCAAATACTTCCAATTAGCCGCCGACAACGGTATTCTCGCCGCCATCAACAAGATGGGAGAATTATATCTTTTCGGGGAAGTAATACCGGCAAACCTGACGAAAGCCATATCTTGCTTCACGGCAGCCTCGGAACAGGGATATGGGAAGGCCTCATATTGGTTGGGAAGGCTTCATACCGATGGTATCGGACAACTCGAAAAAGACACTCAAAAGGCGATGAACTATTACCGTAAAGCTATCGAACAAGGTTATGAAGAAGCCCGGGAGTGGATGGAACAACTCCAAAAAAATTTGGTGGACGAGACCATAACAGATATTGAAATACCCCAAGACAAATCAGACGAAGAGCTATACAAAGAGGCTAAAAATGCATTGGAAAAAGCTCAATTCAAAACGGCTTACGCCTATTTTTCCTATTTAACGCAAAGAAACCATGCCGAATCGTTCAACGAACTAGGAGACATGTATTTCTACGGCAGAGGAATGGCAATCAACCAAGCCAAAGCTCTGGAACTATATAAAAAAGCCGCGGCCCTCGATAGTGTTTATGGTTTCTTTAATGTCGGATTCTTATATTGGAACGGACCCGAAGAAATACAAGATCCCGAACAAGCATTACAATATTTGAAAAAAGCGGCCCAAATGGGCTATACCTACGCACTGAGTTTCATCGGAGATATCTATCGAACCGGACCGGAAGAACTTATCGATTATGCCGAAGCGAAACGATACTATCAAAAAGGAGTCGACGTTAACGAAATCAATGCAATAAAAGGTATGGCTCTTTTATACCTTTTGGGACAAGGCGTAACACAAAACAATGCTATGGGAGCATTCTATTTGAAGAAAGCAGCCGATAAAGGCAACGCATGGGCCATGTATCACTTAGGACGTCTGTATTATTACGGCGAGGGTATTCCCCGTAACCCCAAATTGGCATTGGACTATTTACAAATGGCTTATGATGCGAACTATCCGGATGCATGCAGTCTGTTAGGACTACTCTATGAAAGAGGCGAAGGCACTGCACCAAATATAGAATTAGCCAACAAGTTATACATCAGAGGGCATGAATTAGGAGACGACCAATCCATGTGGTACTTGGCTTGCAATTATCTCGATGGAAACGGTCTGCCCAAAGACTACAAAAGAGCCGAAAAACTCTTTATACAAGCCATCGAAAGAGGGAACGAACCGGCTCGAATCGACTTAGCCAGAATGATATTCCACGGATTAGGAACAGTACAAGACCCGCAAAAAGCATACGAAATCATAAAACCCTGTTTAGAGCAAGGATACGGACGAGCATATATGTTAATGGGAGAAGTTTACGAAAACGGATTAGGTGTGGAAAAAGATTATAAACAAGCCAAAGAACTGTATCGAAAAGCGCTCGACTTAGGATATAGTTTTGCACAAGAAGCACTCGACCGTTTAGACAAGTTCTGCTAAAAATAAAGCTGTTAAAAACAAAGGAGCACCTCCTTCCCTTTCGTACTCTATGGTATTGCGTGACATTTCAGTCCTCCTCCCTTGCCGTGCCCCGTAGCATTGCGGGGTGTTTTGAAACACAAAATATAGGGGAGGTGTCCATAGGACGGAGGGGTTAAAAAGACCACAGCAGAGGAAATGGATTAGGGCATCACCCTCTCTCCCTGCCGTGTCCCGTAACATTACGGGGTGTTTCCGCAAGGAAATTTATTTTGTCCCCTTATTTTTCAATGACAAGTTGTACTTTCTTTGTCCCTAAACGAGCCTGTAACCACTCCTTGAATCTTTTTTGCTCCGACAAAGAAAAGACTTTGGAATGACGCACCACAGCAAGAGTTGTCGTGTCTCTCGCCTCCGTATCGATACGGCTGAAAATCGTTTTCGAAATGGCAATATCGGTAACATTAGGGAAAAGAACCTTTATTTCAGGAGCGACTTCCACCCCCACAGAATCATATTGTTGGTAATGCGATGCCAGATTTTCCAAAGAATCTATCGTTTTCTGCTGGCGAGCTATCTGCTCTTGATTATGCAAATAAATATCTTTAAACATCACACTGCTCAAAGTACTTATATCCGCTTGATTTTGCCCATACCCTTGACGAACCTCCAATATAGCACCGCCCAATCCATACTGGGGCAATCTCGCCTGTGCCACAGCTATGGAATCTTTCGGGATTTCGGCTCCTACCAAAGAGACGCGTATGATGTGCTTTCCGTGCTCCGTCACAGCACTTTTACTTAAAACCTGAGTATCGGCATAATTGAAATTCTGGGAAACAAAGCGGGATGCTGCGACCTCGAAAAAGTTCTCTTTCACCATATTGTAAGTAAGGTAAATACTCGGAGCCATAGTCAGTATCAAAATGGTATACACCATTCGTTCCACCTTCTTGCGTCGTTCATCGTCCACAAACTCCTTCTTCGAATATTTCATTAACTTCACGCCCAAAGTCGTTGCGAACGCAATAAAAACCGAATTGATGAAAAACAAATAAAACGCTCCGAAAAAATAATAGAAATTACCGGTAGCCAACCCGAATCCCGCCGTACACAACGGCGGCATCAACGCCGTGGCAATGGCGACACCGGGTAAAACATTTCCTTTTTGTTTGGACGACATCGCCACGATACCCGCCAATCCTCCGAAAAAAGCGATCAACACATCGTAGATAGTCGGCGAAGTACGAGCGAGTAATTCACTTCGGGCCTCATTCAGGGGTGAAACCCAAAAGTAAATAGTCGACGTTATCACACTGAACAACGTTGCGACTGCCAAATTCCGAAAAGAACGTTTTATCAACTCATAGTCATTGATACCTAACCCCAATCCGATACCCATGATGGGACCCATCAGAGGTGAAATCAACATAGCGCCGATAATCACAGCGGCCGAATTGGTATTCAATCCCAACGAAGCGATAAATATCGCGAATACCAAAATAAGAATCGTAGAACCCTTAAACTCCACTCCTGCGCGAATCGCTTCTACCGAAGCCGCCTCTTCTTCCCTGTCTTGACTCATATCAAGATAATGAGTCAAAAACCTTTTAACGGAATCAACGAATTTGGGAAATGACATAATTACTTTTATTAAAATACCGGAAACTCAGAACCGCTCTTTCAAAACTTGGACACGAAACGTCTCAACCCGGGAACCTCGTTCATCGGCAAATCATGACGGAACAAATAGACCAAGAACACACCCAAAAGCAGAGTCCTGAATGCCAAACGCAAAAAGAGGGATTCGATAGGGACAACCATCGCCACCGCATACAGCACAACCGTCAACAGCGTATAGCGGAAAGCTGACTTCAAATCATAACGTATCGGGTAAACACGTTGCCCGATAAAAAAAGAGGCCAACATCATACTCGCATAACAAACGAACGCCCCCCAAGCACAAGCCATATATCCGAAACGGGGAACCCCCACGATGTTGATAATCGCCGTAATGGCAAAACCGAACAAAGAGAACCAAGCGCCCCATTGTGTCCGGTCGGTCAATTTATACCACAAAGAAAGATTGAAAAACACACCGAAGAACAATTCGGCGAGCATGACGATAGGAACGACTTTCAATCCTGTACAATACGTCGCCGGCATAAAGAACCGCACGAGGTCTATATAAAACATCACTGCGAGGAAGATGAAAAGCCCGAATATGATGAAATACTTCATCGCATCCGAATACGACTTTTTATTTCCGTCGCCGGCATCTTTATTTCGGGCAAAAATAAATGGTTCGTATGCAAAACGAAAAGCCTGTGTAAACATCACCATCACGATCGCTATTTTATAAACCGCACCGTATACGCCGAGTTCCGACATGGCATCCGGGCGATTGCTTGCCAGTTGAGGATAAAACATCTTGTCGAAGGTTTGGTTCATAATACCGGCGATCCCCAAAATTAATAATGGAAAAGAATATTTCAACATGCGTGACAACAAATGCCGGTCGAACCGATAACGTATCCCGAAAATCTCTGGGAACAAAACCAACAATACAACTCCCGAACTGATGACATTCGAGACCAATATATATCCCACCAGAAAATCGGGGTCGAAAAACCAAGAAATCCACTCGGGGTGAATACCATACAGCCACGGGCAAAGCAAAATGAAAAACAAATTCAACGCTATGTTCAGGAATATCGAAAACAATTTGATCGAAGCGAACCGTATTGGACGACGCCGATAACGCAAGTAAGCGAACGGCAACGCCGTAAAAGCATCGACGGCTATAATGGCCGCCATCATCAATACATAATCCTCATGTTCGGGATAACCCAACAACCTCGACAGAGGTGTTATAAACACCCACACAAGAACAAAAAACAACGTCGATGTAGTCGCCAGCGAAATAAGCCCGGTAGTATAGACCCTCTGCGGCTCTTTCTCCTCCTTATCGTTGGCAAACCGAAAAAAACCGGTCTCCATGCCATAAGTCAGGATAATCAACAAAAGAGCCATATACGCATACAGATTGGTCACGATGCCATACTCGGCGGTCGTTTTCAATACGTTGATATAAAGAAAAACGAAACACCAATTCAAGAACCGCCCCAATATACTGCTTAAACCGTATATGGCGGTATCTTTCGCCAAACTCTTCATGCCGGCCATACGTCTCTGCTTATACGTGATTAAAACAATGTACCCTGCTCCGAAATCCGTCGCCGATTCAAATGGGTATAAGCCAAATCGGTCACCTCGCGCCCCCGGGGCGTACGCTTGATAAATCCCTCCTTAATCAAATACGGTTCATATACCTCCTCCAACGTTCCGGGATCCTCGCCCAAAGCCGTCGCAATAGTCGTCAACCCTACGGGGCCGCCTTTGAATTTATCGATAATGACCGAAAGTATCTTATTGTCGATCTCGTCGAGCCCGTATTTATCGATGTTCAACGCTTCCAAAGAATACCTTGCTATTTCCAAATCGATACTCCCCGACCCTTTCACTTGGGCAAAATCACGAACACGACGCAACAAGGCATTCCCGATACGAGGCGTTCCACGACTGCGCATAGCGATCTCGGTAGCCGCCTCATGCGTACAAGGCACGCACAACAGCTTGGCCGACCGCTCTATAATATGAGTCAATACGGCATGATCGTAATATTCCAAATGACAGTTTATCCCGAATCGGGCACGCAATGGACTCGTCAATAACCCGCTTCGGGTAGTCGCACCCACCAGCGTAAAAGGATTCAATTCTATCTGTATGGAACGCGCGCTCGGCCCTTTGTCGATCATAATATCGATACGAAAATCTTCCATCGCCGAGTAAAGATATTCCTCCACTACCGGACTCAGACGATGAATCTCATCGATAAACAACACATCGTTTTCCTCCAACGACGTCAACAATCCAGCTAAATCACCGGGCTTGTCGAGTACCGGCCCCGACGTTATTTTGAAACCCACCCCCAACTCGTTAGCCACGATATTGGCGAGTGTGGTCTTCCCCAATCCGGGAGGGCCATGCAACAATACATGATCGAGCGGCTCTTGGCGCATCCGCGCCGCCATGACGAAAACCCGTAGGTTCTCTATAATTTTCTCCTGTCCGTTAAAATCGTCGAATGCCAACGGACGCAGAGCTTTCTCGAACTCACGCTCGGTATCCGAAATTTTTTGCTCTCTTATGTCGAATCGATTATTTTCCACAGGCTCTTGCGTTCACCGTATTTCGACGACAAACTTAACAATTTATTTTGTGATTACGAGAAGCCGATTGGAGTTTTTTAGGGCTATGCACGAGAGCAGAGCTCTAAATATTCCTATTTATTTCAGGGAATGGGAACTTTCACGTCGGCGTTTCAATGTCTCTTTTCGCTCTATCTTGACCCAAAATTCCCTATGCGCTCGCAAAGCCTCCTCTATGGAAGTAACCTCGTCCCACCCTCGTAAACGAGCATACACCCCTACGACATATCGTACGACCGACTCGTCCCGACAAAATCGGTTGAAATTGGCTAAGCACATTTTCGGAGTCATCGGTATAAACCGCATACGGTTCAGGTCGATAATAGAAAACACGATACCCTCCTCCTGCTTGTCGAACAAGATATTTCCGGCAGAATAGTCCAAATGTAAGACCCCTTTTTTATGCAAATCTACCGTAAAAGCGGCGAACGCTTCCAGAATATCCTCACGTCCGGCAATACCACCCTCCTCGAATTCTCGCATCATACGAGGATAAGAACAATTTTCCGACACAAAAAAAGAATGCTGCAAAAGTCCCCCGCTTTTTAGTTCGATATAAGCGACCGGGGCAGGGGTTTCTATTCCCATAGACCTCAATTTCAACGCATACTCATAAGCACGGGAAGCCTTGCTGGGACGGAAAAAAGTATAAGCGATTCTATTGATAAACAACGGCACTTTATAATTCTTCACCACATACCACTGCCCCTCATAAGAAAACTTGCGAAGCTCGTTTCTGGCTTTATAAATGCAATCACCCAACGTAGGAAATGAAATCGGCAGTTTTTGTACGAAATTTCGCAGCTGGCAATATGATGGATTCAGAACAAGTTTCATTTTCTGGTCATCGGGTCTTGAATAATATGATGATAAAAATACGCTTTTTCAACGATGTAAGAAAAATGTATTCAACCTATTTCTCTTTTATTAGAGTTTCTAAACTTTTCACGCGATCGACAATAGTTTCCGGGGCTATCTCCAAGCAAGCATAATCCTTTCGATAACAAGGCTTATTGCCGAATACAGAACAAGGACGACAATCCAGTGGCAACTCAACCACGCCGCTATCCGACTGTCGCCAACCTAAGAAACCACAATACGGGTGCGTGGCTCCCCAAACCGAAACGACCGGAACCTCCACCAACGATGCCAAATGCATATTGGCCGAATCCATCGAAATCATCACGTCGAGACGGCTCATCAAAGACAGCTCGACCGCAAAGCCATAACGCTTGTCCGCCAAAGAAATCACTCCCGGATAACGCTCACGCCATAAGGACAAAATCTCCCGTTCCCGATCGCCCGATCCAAACAAAAAAATCTTTACTCGGCTTTCCTCCGATAACTTCGAAACGACCTTTTCCATACAGTCGAGCGGGTAAATCTTACCTTTATGCTTAGCGAACGGAGCCACTCCTATCCAACGCTCTCCGGAAGATTTCGGGGGCGTCAACTCCGAATACAATCCTTCGTCACCCACACCCTCATCATACAAAGAGACGAAGTTAGGAACAAAACTAAACCCTAGCGAAACAAACACCTCGCCGTACCGTTCGAAAGAGGAACGGAGCGGACGCAGCACTTTCGCCCTGCGAGACGTTAATTCCTGTTTTTCTTTCCGTCCTTTATCGATTACGGCAACACGAATCCCCCATAATTTGAAAAAAAAGCGCAACACCTTCGTTCGCAACACATCATGCAAATCCGCTACGGCATCGATGGACAACCGACGAACCTCCCGAGCCAGATGATAAAGCCCGACAAAGCCCTTGTGCCTTCCCTTGACATCGGCGACGACAACCTGTAAATTTCTCGGAGCGTTTATGAACAACTGTGAAGCCACTTTTTGAGTAAGCATCACGAATGTGGTTTCAGGATAAGCCCGGCATACGGAATAAACCACGGGAATAGTCATCGCGACATCGCCCAATGCCGACAAACGTATAATCAGTACTTTGCGATAAGGCATAAAAAGTGTATTACTTTTTATATAAAACCGGATTCAATGCCGGATCGTTATACATCTTCATCTGCTTGTAAACCTTCATATATTTCTTGCCAGACTCTATTTCATCGAGCAACTGGGTGATCGCCATAGACAAATCGGCTCGTTGCTCCAATAAAATTCTCAGCTTTTCCCGGCATTTGGCGACATGCTCGGGAGAGGCATCCTTACGCTCTACCTCTTGTTGCATATGATAGATTTTAACGGCAAGAATCGACAGACGGTCTATGGCCCAAGCCGGACTTTCCGTATTGATGGTTGCATCCGCTTTTACCTCGACGTTGGCATACTTTTGTAAAAAATAATCATCGATCATTTCCACCAAATCGGTACGCTCCTGATTCGACTTATCGATTCTTCGCTTGATAGCTAAGGCTTCTTCGGGATCTATCTCGGGATTGCGAATAATATCCTCCAAATGCCACTGAACCACATCGATCCAATTTTTCAGACACAGATAATATTCTATACTCCCTTCCGAATAAGGATTTTCCAACGGGGCATCGACTTGGTCGAACCGATGATAATATTGTGTTGTATTCCAAAAAATACGATTACACGTTTCAGCGAAATTCATAACTTATTGCTTTAACGAATATGACTTCTTTATCACAAAAACAATATCCCGCACAGAAACCAGCGATTTCACCTCCGCCGGACACGGCCTATTTTTGTTTCATGCAACAAACATAACAATAGTTTTACGAACTTCCGCTATTTTCCTCATATAAAAATAGCTTTTCGCTTCTTTACCCTAAAAAATTACTATTTTTGTTTATCAAAAAAACATAGCGATGAACACGATTCCATATATTGTAGCAGACAACAAAATACCCTACCTGAAAGGGATTCTCGAACCTTACGCACGAATCGATTACCTATCCCCCGAACGGATAAATGCACAAACGGTACAAGATGCCGATATACTTCTAATCCGCACCCGGACAAAATGTAATCGGGAACTGCTCGACCGAAGTCGCTGCCGATACATAGCGACGGCGACCATAGGCTACGACCATATCGATACGCTCTACTGTAAAGAAAAAGGTATCTCTTGGCAAAACGCACCCGGTTGTAATGCATCTTCTGTCGGGCAATACGTATTGTCATCATTGCTGGCTTGGAGCAAAAGCACCAGAAAAAACCTGCAAGACTGCACCATAGGCATCGTAGGAGTAGGTCACGTGGGTAAAATAGTCGCCCGATACGGCAAATTATTGGGAATGCAGGTTCTGCTTAACGATCCCCCCCGACAAGAAGCCGAAAGCGAAACCGATTTTGTTCCTTTCGAAAAAATTTGTCGGGAAGCCGACATCGTCACATTTCACACTCCTCTGACACATGAAGGAAAATACCCGACATATCATTTGGCCGACACCGACTTTTTCAATGCCCTTGAAAAAACGCCCCTCATTATCAATACGGCGCGAGGAGAAATAATAAATACCGAAGCATTGAAACGAGCGTTGAAACAAAAAAAAATATCGTCGGTTATCCTTGATTGCTGGGAAAACGAGCCGAACATAGATAAAGAATTATTGGAACAAGCCTTCATTGCCACCCCCCATATCGCTGGATATTCTGCCGACGGCAAATCGGAAGCGACACGCATGATTGTACAGTCGGTCGGAAAATGGATAAAAACCGATATCCCCACCCAAAACATCGTACCACCCGCACCGGTACGAGAAATTATCGACCTCTCCGGGGCCGCCAATCCTCTGCAACAAGCCGTATGGGAATCCTACAACCCTTTCGACGATGACCTCAGATTGAGAAAATCTCCCGAAACATTCGAGATGCAACGAGGCCTGTACCCCCTAAGGCGAGAGTTTCCGGCTTATTATATAAAAGGTATTCCCCCGACCGGTTCTCCCATTTTAGAAAATTTAGGATTTCACATCGTATAAATATACACATTTTATACTTGTATAGAAAAGAAAAATGAATAAATAACTCGATAAAAAATGACCCTTTTTAAACCCTTCTCACATATAAAAACACGTGTTTTTTGCACATAAAACCTATAAATGCGCAAAAAACAAGTAATTTATAAGAGAAAATTTTTTTTGTTCGGAGAAAAATATATTCCTTTGCACTGCAAAAAATAAGAACGTTAATTTATTTATTAATTAAAATTTAAAAATTATGTCTGACGTAGCATCAACAGTAAAAGAAATTATCGTAGAAAAATTAGGTGTTAAAGAATCAGAAGTAACCCCCGAAGCAAACTTTACCAACGACCTCGGTGCAGATTCTTTGGACACTGTCGAAATGATCATGGAATTTGAAACCAAATTCGATATCAAAATCGCTGATGATCAAGCAGAAAAAATTACAACTGTAGGTGAAGCTATCGCTCACATCGAAAAAGCTATCGCAGAGAAATAATTTATGGAGCTTAAAAGAGTCGTAGTAACAGGTCTTGGTGCAATCACTCCGTTGGGAAACGATGTTCCCTCTACATGGGCTGCCCTTTTAGAAGGAGTAAGCGGAGCAGGGCCTATTACGCTTTTCGATGCATCTGAATTCAAAACTCAATTTGCTTGTCAGGTCAAGGACTTCGATCCGTTGAAATACTTCAACGCAAAAGAAGCCCGCAAGCTCGATCGCTATACCCAGTTTGCTCTCGCAGCGACCCAAGAAGGTATCGCAGATTCGGGATTAGACCTCGAAACCGTCAATAAAGATCGTGCCGGTGTTATCTTCTCGGCAGGTATCGGCGGAATCAGCACGTTTGAGCAAGAAGTCGGGAATTATGCCGTCGCTCCCGAAAAAGGACCTCGGTTCAGCCCGTTCTTTATCCCGAAAATGATTGCAGACATCGCCGCAGGACAAATATCCATGATATACGGTTTCCGGGGACCCAACTTCGGTATCGTATCGGCATGTGCATCTTCTACCCACGCCCTCATCGACGCATATAACTATATACGTTTGGGCAAAGCCGATTTCATCGTATCGGGTGGAGCCGAAGCTGCGATCACCGTATCGGGTGTCGGAGGATTCAATGCCATGCACGCACTCTCCACAAGAAATGATTCGCCGGAAACAGCGTCACGTCCGTTCAGCGCTTCGCGCGACGGATTCGTTATGGGCGAAGGAAGTGCCTGCCTCATTCTTGAAGAATTGGAACACGCATTGGCCCGGGGAGCTAAAATCTATGCCGAAATTGTAGGAGGCGGACTCTCTGCCGATGCCTACCACTTGACGGCTACTCACCCCGAAGGTTTAGGTGCTAAATTGGTGATGCAAAACGCTCTCGACGATGCTCACATGGCTCCCGAAGAGATCGATTACATCAACGTTCACGGTACATCTACACCCGTAGGTGATAAATCGGAAGCCAAAGCGATTTTGGAAGTTTTCGGAGATCACGCATACGACCTCAACATCAGTTCTACGAAATCGATGACCGGGCACTTGCTCGGTGCGACTGGTGCATTAGAGGCCCTCATCTGTGTGAAATCTATCGATGACAGTATCGTACCCCCCACTATCAACCATGCCGAGGGAGACGATGATCCCGAAATCGACAGCAAATTGAATTTCACATTCAATAAAGCGCAGAAACGCGAAGTAAATGCAGCGCTGTCCAACACCTTTGGTTTCGGTGGCCACAATGCAAGTATAATCGTAAAAAAATTCACGAAGTAAAAACGTGTTCAGAACGATTTATAACCGTATAAGGCTCCTTATGTTGCGACATAAGGAGCCTTATGTTCTTTATCGTAAACTGTTAGGTTTTTATCCTACCGACATACATCTGTATGAACAAGCCTGTTTGCATCGTTCTTCCTCGATATGCGAACAAGGCCGGCGCATTAACAACGAACGACTCGAATTTTTGGGCGATGCAATTCTCGATGCCATCGTCGCCGATATATTGTTCCACAAGTTCAAGACGAGCAAAGAAGGATTTCTCACCAACACGCGGGCAAAAATAGTTAAACGCGAATCACTCAACGAAATCGCAGTGAAATTAGGTCTCGATAATTTCATCACCTATTCCATGCGCACCAGTTCGCACAACAACTACATGTTCGGCAATGCCTTCGAAGCCCTCATCGGAGCCATTTATTTGGATAAAGGATACCGATACTGCAAAAAATTCGTCGAGACCCGTATCATCGACCCATATATCGATCTCGAAAAAATCTCGAAAGAAGAATTCAATTTCAAGTCCCGACTCATCGAATGGGGGCAAAAACACAAAGTCGATATAGAATTTGCACTGATCGAGACCATCGTCGACCAAGACAACAACCCCGTATTCCAATCACAAGCCCTGCTCGGAGGTATATCCGGTGGGATAGGAATAGGATACTCCAAAAAAGAATCGCAGCAAAATGCAGCACGCATAGCGCTCAACCGAATCCGCAGAGACAAAAACTATCAGCAATCGGTATTAGCCACTCGGGAGAATGGGAATAACACGATCGTAACATAAAAATCATAGACAAAACAATGGGAATCACGGGAGAAATATCTATTTTTGCCACTTATTGAAAACGTTCGTCAAATGAATCCTACAAAGTTGATACGTTCGATATTTGCAAAACGTCTCTCTCAAATAGACCGTTATGCCGATTACGGCGACATCATACAGCAAAAAACACTGCTCGACCTGCTTCAAAAAGCAAAAAACACCGAATTTGGAACAAAATTCAAATTCAACGACATATCCTCCTATAAAAGTTTTGCCGAAAACATTCCCATCAATGGATATGAAGAATTAAAGCCCTACATCGAACGAACGATGAGCGGGGAACAAAATATCTTATGGCCCACACCGATACGGCATTTTGCAAAATCATCGGGAACGACCAACGATAAAAGCAAATTCATTCCCGTCAGTGCCGAATCCCTCAGATACTGCCATTATCAAGGAGGCAGCGATTGTGTAGCCCTATACCTCAGAGAAAATCCTCCAAGCCGTTTCTTTTCGGGAAAAGGCCTGATACTCGGAGGAAGCCGGGCACAAAACCCTTTTGGCAAAGCCTATTGCGGAGACCTATCGGCAATACTCATTCAAAATATCAATCCGCTCATCAACCTGATAAGAGTCCCGTCGAAAAAAATAGCGCTCATGAGCGAATGGGACACCAAGCTCGAAGCCATCGCCGAGAGCACGATCGATCGGGACATCACCAATCTGTCGGGAGTACCCTCGTGGTTTCTAGTCCTCATCAAACACATCTTAAAAAAAACAGGTCGGCAGAACCTCACGGAAGTATGGCCCAACCTCGAAGTTTTTTTCCACGGAGGAATCAGTTTCGCACCCTATCGCGAACAATACCGGGAGCTCATCTCCAACCCCGACATGCACTACGTCGAGACCTATAACGCTTCCGAAGGATTCTTCGCCGTACAAAACGACCTATCGGTTGCCGGGATGCTACTCCTCATCGACTTAGGCATCTTTTATGAATTTATCCCGCTGGGAAAAAGCAACGAACACGCCGTTCCGCTGTGGGAGGTAGAAGCCGGGCGCAACTACGAGATGGTCATCACCTCTAACGGAGGCCTATGGAGATATCGCATGGGAGACACCGTAAAAATACTCTCCACGAATCCGTTAAAGATAAGCATATCGGGACGCACCAAACACTATATCAATGCCTTCGGAGAAGAACTCATGGTCGATAACGCAGAACAGGCAATCGCCCGCACCTGCGCACAGACAGGAGCCAGCGTACTCAACTACACAGCCGCTCCCGTATACATGACCGACCACAGCAAAGGACGCCATCAATGGCTCATCGAGTTCGGCGAACTCCCCGTTCCGGTCGAAATATTTGCAGAAAAGCTCGACACGAACCTCCAAAATTTAAATTCCGACTACGAAGCCAAACGATTTAAAAGTATCGCACTCGAATGCCTCGAAATCATTCCCGCCAAAACAGGAATATTTGATGCTTGGTTACGTGACCACAACAAACTCGGCGGACAGCACAAAATCCCCCGGCTATACAATCGACGCGACATCATAGAAGAAATACTCCGGTATAACCGGTAATCCTTAATATCCGGCTTCTCAATTAAACAGAAAAACAGGGCTGCCCGACTGAATTCACATAAGAGGAAATTCCCCGCCTCCCTTGCCGCGTCCCGTAGCATTACGGGGTGTTTCCGTAGGGAAATATAGGGGGGGGGG
>ULTK01040803.1_pt1 | contig 35654 bp, 11 predicted proteins | sample 1957551 | NCBI WGS metagenome assembly ULTK01 (sample SAMEA4835733, study PRJEB28245) | human gut metagenome | biome: gut microbiome; material: fecal sample | place: Denmark | collected 2008
CATGAGATATATTTAAAGTTTCTTCATTTAAGAAATTAAATAAAGGACTCCAGTTATAGTATGTTCCTTGGTTAGAAATACTTGCTCCAAGCATAAATGCTTTATCAATATCAAAGTCAGAACCCTGATACCAAATTTGTTCAACTGGAACGTAACATATATTAGTCTCGCTCTCAGTGAACATTGCAACCTTCATATTCATAAATGACTGCATTGATTGAGATGGAATACGTGCTACAATGAACTTGATTGCTTCTTGCCACGAAGTAAACATATCTTGAGAAGATTTTTTTATTCTATTGTTCAATGCAGCATGAGAACTAGAATTTATTTGCTGAGCTAAAGTTTCTTTTTCTAGTTCTGAGCTAGCAGTTTTAAGTTGCTCTTCCCAATTCTCTAATGCTTCTCTGTCTTCTAGTGTAGTAAATGTAGAATTTACTTGTAAGGGAAACAGCGTTGCAATATTATTTCCGGTATAATTATAAACTACATTACTGTAAAGTCTAGATTGGTCAATAGCTTTTAATGTATCTAAATTAGAAGTTACTAACACTTTTCTACTCTTTCCAGAAGAAGTAATATAAGTATAGAATTTATCTTCATCTGATATCTTATATCCTATTTCTCCATCAACTAATACATAATCATTTCCATTTACAGTACCCTTATCAATAGATTGGTCTTCTACAAGCATTCCTGATTTAATCCATGACTCAATTTTAGCTCTAGCTTCTTGGCTATTGTTTAGCATTATATGCAAATGCTCTTTATTGTTTTTTACAAAATACATATCATAATTTCTAGAGCTTATATCAGTTTCTATAGTTTCTCTTTGTCTTGTTTCAAAAAACTTAGGTCCTTGCGCCTCGATTTCATCAAGAGAGTCTCCGACCTTTAATCCGAATTTAGATGCTGTATTTTTTCCAATAGCTAATTCGTTAGCATCAAATCTATCATTAGCTATATTAGCAAAAATAGAATCAGTCGTTCTATAAGCTACTGGAATTCTAAATCTTCCATTTGATAAATCCATTAAATCTTCATTGATAAGGTCTCGGAGATAACTATTTATTATATCTTTATTATCTGTTAACTTTAGAGTATGTCCAAATTTTTGGTTTACTCGCTCTACAACCTCATTCCAAGCAATTTGAAGATTAACATCGGACTCTATCAGAGTTCTCCACTTTTCATCGTTTAAGGTCCATGATAATCTTGAAGTGTCTAAATCATAAGTATCAAAAGTGACAATTCCTCTAGAAGCAGAACCGTCTACTAACGTTAGAACATGGTTTGCAGAACGAAGATTTCTTCCTTTAGAACCTAATCTTTTAACAGTAGTTGTTCCTGTAAGTCTTAAATCTTTAAGGTCAAGCAATCCAATTTGTCCAGGTTTATTATTTCTATAATTCATAACCTGAACAGGAGACTCTCTACCTATTTGAATCCAATCCCCAGCTCTTATTTCACCTATATCAACTTCTTTATCCATCGCTCTAAATATAGCATCTCTTTCTTCCGGAGTAGATACTCTATCTAAAATATCAGTATATTTCCAAACTCCTCCTGCTGGGTTATCATAAACAGTCACAATATCGTGAGAAGGATTTAAGATTGCCTGCAATCCGCTATACTTACGTTTAATAATATCTCTATTTATTCCATTAGTAAATCCATTAGTAAAAATACCGAAGATATTATTATCATCAAATGGAATTTTATATTGCATTTGACTTAAACTCTTATCGCTTAAAATATCTTCTTTTACTAAATCGAGGTATGCAGAAGCAAGTCCTAATCTATCTGTACTTCCTCCACTAAATGTTTTTAATAAGTTTCTACCTAAGATTTTATATACTCTTGTTTTGTCTTCTTCACTATTTAAATCAAAGTTATACTCTTGTAATCCTTTTGCTATTACCCTACCGATATCTTCATATACCTGATTGGCAAGTTCATGACTTGCACTCATTTGTTCCAATGCAGAAATTACTTGAGTCATTTCTGATACTTCGGATTCATCTACCGCATGTTCTGCGTTTAGCTGTATTCCAATATAGTCAGGTTTAATAGTTATATAAGTAAGAGAAGAGCGTTGCTTTCCTTTAATACTGTTATCAAGAATATCACCTAAGTAATATCTTCCAACATCAATAGTTCTATCAGAAAGCTTACTTATATAAGTGTCAATTCCTCTTTTCCAATCCCTCGTATTTTCATCGTTTGTTTCTCCTCTTTTTCTACTTCTTTCAACAAACTCAGCTTCTTTAATATTGAGAACTTTATCAATTTGTTCTAATTCTCCTATTTCATCTAAAGCTTTAAGAAGAGCTTGGTCAGAGAAGAAAAATCTTTTATTCTCTTGATTAGCTCTAGTTTTAGCTTCTTCATATAATTCTAACAAGCGTTGTTTATATTCACTAGGAGCCTCTCTTTTATAGTCTTGTCTAGTTTGGCCTTCTTTTAATCTTTCATCAATAAAACTATCTATATCACTTTTATAATCATCATCAAATGATATAAAAGAGTCGTGAGTAGTTTTTAGATAGGTTTTTCCTATTGTAGGATGTCCATATATTATTCTATCAGAATCTAATAATACAGGAATATTAGGGTTATATCTGTTCTTAAATAAATTTCCTGGATTTAAGTTAGCCATTCCATTCTTTACGGCTCCAGCAGTTGCTAAATAAGCAATATCAGAAAACTTCATTGGTTGGTAATAAGTATTCTGAGAAACATCTACTTCTTGAGTTGGAGAAGGAGGAATATGGATTTTATAACCGCGAAGTTTAGCTTCCATTATTAATGGATGCTGATTATAAGTATTTCTATTAAAAGCTACAAGATTTCCAACTTCTGTAATTTTATCAAGAGATGTTTCGGAATATTTTATTTGTCCGTTTTCTAACTGTGCAGAAAATTCTCCACCTAAAGCCATCCATAAATCATAATTGGAACTTATATCCTTAGTGATTTTTTCTATGACTTCTTTACCGTTAACAAAAATAGGACTTCCCTTACTATTTAACTGAACTCTTTCAATTGTATATTGATTATTTAATTTACCGTTTTCGTCAAATCCTAATTTATAATTTTTTGTTATATTTCGTATTTTCCAATACTTTAAAGTATTTATATCTCTGTAGATTATTCCGTTATAAGAAATTCTTTTTCCATTCCTATCTACAGTAATATCTAAGTTAGGAATATCCCAAAGATTGTCGGCCATTTGCTTCATTAAGGAATTACCTATAATAGAGCCTGACTGTGCATTTCTCATATACTCGTTAGTAACTGCAAAAGTTGCACATTTTAACAGTCCTGAAGATAAATATTTAGACATAGAAAAGTACCCAAGAGGTTTTCTATGAATAGGACTCATTTCTATTTCTTCGAGAGAATTCTGTTCATATCTAGCAATCATCGGGTGTAAAAAGATACCACCATCAAATTGTTTAGCTCCGTCACTATCTCCTTGTATATTAAATACAGGAGTAGAAAGGTCTTCAATTACAGCTAATTTATATCTATCTGGAATTCCTGTAATTTTTCCTTTTATAAAGGGATGGATTGTAGCTCCTACAACCACACCACGTTTATACATAGCAGTAGTACGTGCAGCTTCTTCTATTAGTTTATCCATAGTAGAAGCGTTATTATTTGTTGACGCTCCCTTAGCTGGATGTAAGAAGGGCAATCCAATAGTAGCTGTATTATAATTATCACTTACTAAATTATCTAAAGATTTAAATGTGTTAAGTTCAGGATTTAAATATACCTCATACTCCGGGTCAGAAGATTTACTCATTAAATCTATATTATCAACGATATCATATTTATTTCCGTTCTTTTTAAAGATATAAAAATTATTTAATCGCTGAGTTCTATTATCAACCCATATATTTTTATACGTTGCTTGTTCATCTGAGGTAAGTTTTAATTTATCGTATAGGACTTGTTTTGATTTCGAAGTTAATTTGTTAATAAAGTCAGATTGAAGTACAGACATATCTATGTTATTAGTCAATGTCTTAATCTCAGACCCATTTTCATCATATAAATCAAATTTAACTCCACTCATTTTAAGAGTTAACGCATATAATTTATCCTCTGCTTTTTTCTTATCCCAATAAGATTCAGGAATATTATTTATTGTAGATTTATTAGAAAGGTTCTTTAAAGAATAATTCTTTATATTTTCTAATAAAGTAGTATTAAACTGTATTCCTTTTTTAGTCTTACTGTAATGAACTTCTGGAAGAATTTCTATATAGAATCCTTCTTTTTGGAGGAACAATATTGCTTGATAAATTCTGGCTTCATCAAGTTTTGAAATTAACGGAACAAAATCGTCGATAGTTAAATTCTCTTTGTAATTATAAGTAGTTATAGAACTGTCTCCAATAAACTCTTCAGTCTTTTCAAATAAATTTTTCAACTCTGGAGATAATGAGTTATATTCTGTAAGCAATAAACCTAACCCATCTTCGCTAGGAGTAATTAGTTGAGTACCTAGAAATAATAGCTTATAATCAGAGAGTAATTGTCTAGACAAACTTTCATACATTCCATGTAATGTAGAAAATCTCAGCTGATTAAGTTCGTCAGCAGACATTTCTCCCAAACTCTTATTGGTAAATACTTCATTACCGTAAATATCTCTATAGGTAAATTTAGTCTCCATGTCAATTAGCTTAACCCAGATATTAGACTTATCAGAGTAAGTTGTAGGTTGAATTGCTGCCATTCCAGCCAGTTCATTTGATTGTCTATCAGCTGTATTTTTACTTCTGGGTTGCAAATAATCAAACACAAACTGTGAATACAATAATTCATTAGCTTGCATTTTAAATATATTTTTTGTTTGATTATCTGCATTCATAAAATCAGTTTTTAGAGCTGTTCCTTTTAATAATCCATCCACTGAAATAAATAAATTAGAATTCATTGGATGTCCAGGTTCTAGCGCAGCTTGCTCTTTAACATCATTAAGAATATATATGTCGTCATTACCTGCACTAGTTAAACGATATTTTGGAAGATTATTACCTTCAGCATTTTTCACATAGCTTTTAGTGGTGTCTCTATTGTTTGCAGCTATTGTTCTACTCAATGCTTTTAGTCCGGTTAATGAGCTTAAAATTCCTCCAATTCTTGGAGATTCAAGATTTGGTTCATAATATACTTTAGCTTTACTTCCTTCTGGAAGCACTGCAGAAAATTCTCCTTCTAATAATTCTTTAACAGTATTTCCTGTAGCTCGCGCTCTATTTTGAATTTCTGCACTAATTATCGTTGCTACAGCTACATTAACAAATCCTTTTAGGTCTTCGTTGTTATTGATTTCTATCGCAGTTTCAAGGAATGTAGAATCAATTGGCCTTTCTAAAACATCCCACAAGAAGTCACTCCAACCTTGTTTATTTCCTAGTATATCAGATTTAAAATCTTGTACAAGACTTCCATTTCTCGTAAGATTTTTAGATGCTAGATTAAAATTATAATCTGCCCCTCCAATATTAAAATTAACACTTACCACTTGATTATATTGGTCTTCGTTTATAGAAATCCCGTGGTCTGCAAACATACTAGTATAATTATCAAATTTGCTTTGAATCATTAAGTGTTTTTCTAGGTCAGATTGCTTTTGAGAAATTGCTTCACTATCAAGATAACTTACAACATAAGCTCCAGTATCAGTACTATATTTATATTGTAAATAACTAACAGGAGAAGTCTTATTAATATGATTAAGAACCATAGAATAGATATTCATTTGGTCTGGAGAAGTTATACTACTCTCTAAAGAAGCTAAACTAGATGGATTATTTTTATCAAATACATAATGATAAATGCTGTTAAATGCCGGATATAAAGTGGCGTCATTTCCAGTAAAATAAGTACGTCTGTTATTATAGGCTATTTTTACAATTTCTTTTATAGCTTCCCTGGGATTATTTCTGATTTCCTTAGAAATGCCATCATTAGATTCTGAAATATTTCTGAAAATCCTAATCAAAGATTGGAAAGTTTTAAATTCTACAAACTGCCCAGTAGGGTTTCCGTCAATGTCCAGTATAGGTAAAGAATTAATAAATAGTTGAACAGCACCATTAACATGTTCATTCATGTCTTGAAGTTCATTATTATAATCTTGCTTTATATGTTTGCCCAGGTTATAAGTGTATTTATATCCAGCTCTAGGTTCAATATGTCCACCCATAAATCCTCGAGCAACTTGAATTAAATCTTTGCTATGCTTGTATAAAAAATTATCAAAGTTAGTGAGCATAACAAATTTATTATATGCATTAATAATGTTTATATCATCAGACTTAAATACTCCATCTAATGTATATGGATAAAAGAATATCCTTGCATTATTAATTAATTTATTATATTCATCTACTTGAAAAGTTTCCCCAATATACATTGAAGTAATTGGCTGATTTAAATCTCTAGCTAATGATTGAAACAATTCATTTTTATAGTTCCTAATTGAAGCATTAAGTTCCCTTGTAGTTGATACTAATTCAGGTCCATTTTTTCCATTGTAATTTACAAAGGAAAAACGTACAATATCGTTTTGATAAATTCTTATAAATCTTCCTTGGTCATTGATGTTATCAAATATAGTACTTAATCCGTCTCTCAACGATGGGATTGGGGCCTGTGGAAAATCATTAGCCTCGGGAGCTATATTTTTTGTATCTTCTTCTATTGATACCTCATTCCAATTTTCTGTAACAAAAGTTTCTACATCATTTACATTGTCAGCAAACTCCATCGCTCCTTCGTAGCATTCTGTATCGTAGGAGATTAGTTCTTTAACAATCATTTTTAAACTTTGATTAGATGGAACTACAGCACAATTATCTTTTAAATAGTTTAAGGCAGAAGAGATAAATTCTCTCCTACCTTCAACTGTTCCTAATAAATTATCTGGAAGAACTTCAAACGCTGCATCGTAAGCAGCACCTATTTCTTCCAGAGATGGTAATGTTTTACAATTTGCCATTAACAATTAGATTTTCCGTCTTTATCACTAATATATTCGGTTCTTAATGAAGAGAACATATTCGAAATAGTTTTTAATTCGGAAGTGATTTCAAATCCTGTTACTTGTTCTATAATATCTAAGAAACTTGCTTCTTTACTTGCAAACCCTCTATTGATAATCTCGTCCAATTGTTTTGGATTAAATGAATTTAAAGCATTTGCAACTTTAGCTGCCTTATTATAAGCAATAAGTTCTTTTTTGCTAAGTTTAGTAATATCAACAGGTTTCGTTCCTTCCTTTATAGCATCTTGAATACCTTTTGTAACGATATTTCTATATTTTTCTAATTCTTGTTCTGTATTCGAAACAATTTCATCTTGAATGACAGACCTCTCTTCGATTCCTAATTCTCCATCGTATGTATATGTATATGTATAACCATTTACTTTAATAGAAAAGGTTTCATCTGATTCATTGTACTTAATATCTTCTGGATTAAGTATAACAGAGCTTATATCGGTTCCATTAAGCAACTCATTCTTAGTAATAAAATTAGATAATGCAACTTCACTATCTGCATCGGTTACTATTTCAGAGTCTCCTGAGAAAGAATACGTAGGAGAAACAGAAACAATTCCATTAGAATTTATAAATAATTTTCTAGGCAGAACTCTTAAATTCTCTCTTATCTTAGATGTTAGTTGAGTTTTATAGGACGCCATCTTTTCTTCTAAAGTATTCCCAATGGGAACTATATTAGAATTAATAGCAGCATTAACCATTTCTAAAACTTCATCTTTCTGCAAAGATACATTATTTTCTATAGAATTCCTAATGGATTCTTGTAAATTTTTATTAGCGTTTTCTAATATAGCATTATCTTCTAATTCCTGAGAAACAGGATTTTTAACAACAATTTCGGGAGTTTCTTCCGCAACAATCTCTGGAGTTTTATTTACCTCGAATTCTACACTTGTATCTATTGCACTATAATCAACATAATAATTAGGGGCTTGTATAGGGCCATCAAAATATAAATCTATGTCGTGTAATGGAGATATATAGTATCCATTTTGAGGTTCTTTAACATTTGAAGAATCTAAGCCATTAGTCCATATACCAAATTTATACAATCCAGTGTAATCAATAGCGTTTTGGAATACTTCCCGTTTTCCACTGTCTCTTATACTCCAATGATTATAAAACAATCTTCTAATTACAGAATTAGACAGAGTAAATCCAGCAATTAAACCTTTTCTAATGTTAGGGAGTAGAGCTTCTGAAGCATTTATTGCATATTCACTTAACATAGTTTGTAATTCTACAAAAGTGTTTACAGCAGAGGTTTTTGATACTTGATTAAAGTTCTCAGAACCAGTTCTATAGATATCTGGAATTTCCGGAGAACTATAAATATCGTTATTTGGGTCAGTCAATTTTTCTAGCAGCTTGGTCATATTTCTATATTTTCCAGATAATCCGTTTAGAATTTTGACTATACCAGAATCCACTGTTTTATGCTTAGTCACCAAACCAATATCTTCAAATAACTCAATTACAGCTTCTGGAGAAACTGGTTGAGTGCGATATTCAGATATACTCTTTATAGTATATGGATTACTTTGTGTATTACTTTCATCGGCTTTTTTTACATTCTTATATCTTCCAACAATTTTTGTGGTAGAATTAAATAATTTACCTACTTTCAATTGAGGAAACTGAGATTCTAAATCGTCGAAGATATCCTTGATGGTATCCTTAATTTTATTTAATTCAATTTCGTCTACTTTTCCATCAGTTCCAACCGCTATGGGAGATTTAATCCAATCTGCTTCTTCCGGAAGAACTAAAGAATTATTAAAAGTTTTTATCCTTTCGTTATAGTTTTCTACTTCTTCTATGGTTGCAGCTTGTAATGCAGCAAGACTGTACAGAAATCTTGCAGCTTCTACTGGCCTAGCAAGTCTTCCAAGTTCTCCGACACCGTAAATTCTTCCACCCTTACGTCCATCTTCCATATTACTCCATTCGCTAAAAAACTCTCTTATAGTAAGTCCTCTCATATTTAAAGCTGCCTTACTTACTCCAAATACTATATCTCTAGGAGGCCTTCCTTCTTCTGTATTTTTATACGACAGGATGGTAGAAATTTTTTCAGCATGTTTACCTAAAAGTTCACCTGGACTTTGTTTCCATAAGTCATCAGATATAAATACGACCGGATATCCTTTAGTGATAGATTTTTTGCCCAATCCTCTATCTTGGTCTGCGTCGTAATAAACCTGACTAAATTGAAGTTCTGGATGATTATATTTTGTTTTATCTAAAGTATTACCTCTATTAAATTTATTTCTTACTTCAGGTTTCCATTTATATCCTGACCCATATATATTTTGCCCATAAGATATATTTGTTTTGATTGCATCAAAATCAGAAAGTCTATAATACACCTGACCTTTAGAATCTATTTTAGATGATAGCGTTTTCTTATCTTTAAGAATATTAACTATATTTTGATATTCGGAATTTTCTATAATTTTACTAAAGTCAGAAGTTGAACCTAATGTAACATCTAAATTACCTTTATCAGTAGGAATTTGATAAACAATTCTGCCAAATAAAGTGTCTTGTTGTAATGGTTCAAAATTTTCTACATTGTAAGCATTGTCGTATCCCGATTTAAACTTAGTTATTTTGAATAAGAAATTACCTTTAGCTATTGCAGATTTAAATGCCAGCAATTTAGATTTAGAATCTCCATCAAAATATCTTTCTATAAATGGTCTTAAAAATCTATAGTAATCACTTGCAGGAGCTAATTTAGAACTTAACATTTGATTGATTTCAGACTTCTTTCTCATAAATAATGAACGTAAATATGCGAGAGATTTCAATAAATCAACATCGTGTACCCCATAAAGTGTTATACTTCTTATATCATCTAATGTTTTTCCATTAATAAATTCAGAAAATCCTTGCAAATCTTCTGAAATATTGTTTGTAACAGGAAGAGTAGATATAACTCCGTCTTCTTTTATATTAAGAGCTAAATGATTATAAAAGGAGTTCATCTGGAAAGTGGCAGCCTTTAATCCTGGATTTCCTCTTTTATCTCCTTTAATAGAGTTTATTTCATCGTTTTCTACTTTAGTTGCTTCCCTTTCATCTATTTCTTTCGCTTCTGCTCTATTGGCGGCATCTTGTTCATCAGCTCTATCGACAATAGGTTCAATTTTATCAGAAGAATCTGGATTAGTAGGAACTTCTGTAATAGTTGGGGCTATAGTAGCATCTCCAGTAGTTTCTTCTTCAGTTTCAAAAACTTCTTGAGCCTTACCTTTTAGTATTTCTAACATCGTGTTCTTATAATTAGAAATATCTTCCTGTTTGAGTTCAGAAGTACTTGTAGTATTTGCTTTGTCTGCTTTATTTACTATATTTCTATCTTTTTTAACGATAATGTTTCCATCAGATGAACGGCTCATTAAAGTATAAAAATAACGTAAATTACTTGGAAATGCAGTAGGAGTATTTAGATTCGCCCAATTAACATCTACAATAGTATATTTAAATTCAGAACCCTGAACATCGTGAGAATCTCTAACTACAGCTTGTCCTGGATAAGCATCCTCTAACTTTTTAAATACACTGGTTCTAAAATCGGATAGGACGTTATCAGTAATTAAAGCAATTCGTTCCCCTTCTTTTAATCCCTTAGCTATTTTTTTAAGATATCCCTCAGTTAATTCAGATATATTAGCTAGTTTATCTCCATGTATAGATACAATTCCTTCTTCATCAGACTCATAATATTTAAGAACAGTTTTAGATTTTAATTCTCTCATTAAAGAGTCTATTCTAAGGGGAGTATTTGTTCTAGCTGAGGCTTCTTGCATATCTAGTAGCACATTTAACAATCCGCTTACTTTGCTAAGATTGTCTTTTTTATGAACATTGTTTGCTCTAATACTAGACATTAGAGTAGGAGTATTTAAATACATTCCTGACAAATCAATGTCTATATGAGATTTTTTATTTATGATTCCTTCTTGCTTGTTATCTCCAATTGCAAATATAATCATTTTTTTATTATTTGGCAGGAACTTATTTAAACTGGATAAAGCTTGAATTTCTATCCCTGTAAAATGAGTATACTCGTCTATGAATAACACGTCCGGAATTGCTGCTACATTTACATCTTCTTCTGTTAAAAAGTCTGGATTAAAGATAGAATAAGCTCCATTTTTTAAATACTTAGCTTCTTCTAACTTGGAAAGCTCTGTTTCAGGATTTCTAAGTTCAGCTATAGCATCCCTCATTTTATTCCATCCACTATCGGTTAATAGTGTTTTAAATAATTGAAGCCTATCGTAACTTTTTTCTTCACCTAAAGTTGTGGCAAGTCTCTCGGCAACATCTTCTACTGACCCGGCTACCATAACTTTAGCTTCTGGATTATCTACCTTAATCATATTGTAAGCTGTTAAAGCTACCCCAGTAGATTTACCAGTTCCAGCACCACCCAATAAAGTAATTAAACTCTTTGTAATAGTATTAGAATCTCCCCAAGATTTATCCTGAAAAGGTTTAAACTCGTTTACTTTTTCTAAGAATGTATTAAATACATCAGGATTTTTATATAATGCAAACATTTCTTGAACACTCATCATTTGATTGAAGAATGGAGCATGTAATTTATTATTAAGAATTGCTTGCTTTAATGTTCCCTGTAAATATTCAGGCTCAACAGCCATCATAGTTATTAGGTATTGCGCTAAATCTAATTCATTTAAGTCAGAATAAGTAGAATTACTTTTTAGCTTAGTAGATTGAGCATTATTAAAATCTATTATCTGGCCGCTTGCTAATTGAGAAATAATCTCCTCTTTTTGGTCAGAAGATAAATTAGTAAATTTATCAAATATTTGCTTATGAACTTTTAGTATTAATTCGTTTGATGCAGAAATAGCAGGAATATCACTTTTTCCACTATTGATAATATCGTTAGCCAAAGCTATCTCGTCTCCAGTAAGAAAATCTTCTGTAATTAAATTGTGCTTATTTTTATCGTCGTCCGTATATGTTATAGTTTTAAATTTAGACAAAGGAGAACTTTGGTCAACATTTCCACTAAAAATAAGTGCATACATGCTGTTAATTCTACTCATTGTTTTATTACTGTCCGCAGTTTTACTTAAACTATTCATATCAGAAATTGAAGTAAGCCAGGATATTTTTTGTTGTAAATTGTCAAGTTCCTTCCTAATCAACACAACTTCTTCAGAAGTTAAAGGAATATCCTCTACCATTCCAATATTTCGTTTATATTGATTAGACATATCTATAAAATCTGTACCTTGTACAAGATAAGGTAATATAGATTCATTAAGAACTGTAATTGCCGCGGAAGCCACCTGTAATTGGTCTCTTGTAAGGCTATTACTAATGACATAATCACTTAAATTATTTAATCCAGAATAATTCCCTTCCTCGTCCCTTATCAATTTAAATACGTCTTCTCCGGATATGTTTTGAGATAAAGTAGATAACATTTCCCACATAGGGTTATTAACCATACTTGATTGAGATAATCTATCTACCTCTGCAATCAATGCAATTCTTTCTTCATCATGCTTTAAATAATCTAATAGGAAATCATTGAATTTCTTATAATCACTAACTTTCTTTAAACTTTCCTTAGCATTTAAAGAGTTCATTGAGAGATTTCCATCAGATAATATTCCTCCAATTAGAACATCAGATGCCTCGCCTTTAAATTCTGTATAAAACATATCTCTAAAGGCTTCTTGTAATTGGTCTTGGGTTAAAGCATAATTTCCGTTAGGATTTTCAAATATATAATATAATCCAGTATAATTAGGATTTTCAGATTTTAATTCATCAAAATTTATATCTTGCATATCATCTGGAGATACTTCATCACTAGTCCCAATATATGTAGATTCTTGTTGAATTCCTTCATATTCATCCTCTATAGTGAATCCTTTTAAAGCTTCCATATTAGTTCTTTCGGATAAATATCTAATGAAGTTTTCTGGATTAAATTTATTATATCCATTTTTCACAGAATCAATCATGGTTTTGATTTCGTTATCTATAAATCCAGATTGAGCCACTAAATTTTTTATAGATTCAAATAAGACTTGTAATTCTCCGGTCCTTCTTTGATTAAGAATAGGGTCTACTCCGATAGCCATATTATGACCCATGGAGTTAACTATTTTAGACAGTTGTTGTTTATATGCAGGTCCTATTTTGCTAGAATCGTCTCCAGTTTTCCAGATTTCTCTAGTTAAATAAGCATCAACAATTTCTTCTTTTTCAGTAGGACTTAAAGCAAATTCTCTAGGGTTAAGATTATTTTCAGCGATAATTTCATCATCGGTTCGCCCTGCTCTAACCTCATCTTTAAACGCGACTATTTCATCCTCAGATAATTGATTTATTCCTTGAGAGGCGTTTAATTGTTCTACCACATTATAGAATTGTTTTTTCATTGTTGAGACTTTTGAATCTCTATAACGTAAAATTGCAGGAGATACTTCGGCTTTCATGTTTCTCCACATTTCAAAGCCTAGGTTAAACTTATCGGTTTCTCCTAATTTAGTGTATCCCTCATAAGCTTTTTCAATGTCTCTCTTTTGTTCTTCTGTGGCAGTAGAATAATTAAGTCCTTTAGCATATTTAGCATATGAATAGATGTCAGGCGCAACAAATGGATTACTTAAACTTCTACTAAGTCTAAAAGCCATTTTTTCTACATATTCTCCATTCTTTTTTCCAGCTATAATATTGTCAAGTTTTTGTTTAAATTCTCCTTGTTTTCTCTTAGCTGCTCCAACATCTGCATTTTCCCCTGCGGAACGAAGTTCAATAGTGGAATCTATGTAACCCTTTAATTGTTCTCTAAAATCCCATAAAATGTCTTCTCCTACTCCTGTTTGAGCAAGCTTTGTAAGTCTAGAATCTTTCATCAAAGCATTATCAATAACCTCGGAATCCTTCATGTTATAACCTTCGGCATTAATAATAGAATCTAGAGAATTTAAATAATTAATCAAGTAATTTCCTATTACATTATTTTGACTTTCCTCTCTAGTTTTAGCTACATCGTAATAAACATTACCATCGTCAGTTTTATTAGTAACGAGATTCATTGATAGAGTAGTAGAACCAAGTTCTCCTTTATCCATTGCTTTCTTTATATATTCAATGGATTTTTTAACACCATTATTTCTAATAGTGGTTGCAATATCCATCGCCAAAGATTCTGGAATTTTCTTCTGTATTTCCTGTATTCCATCTCTAAGATTTTCCATTTTAGTAATTGCTGGAAAAATGGCCCCTCCAACGGCACCACCTAAAGCAGACATAAAATATCTTTCTAAAGGACTGCTAGCTAAAAAATTATAATTTCCTTTTTTAGGGGTCCATCCAAGCTGATTAAATGCCCAGTCAAGTTTATTACTTGCTTCAAATACAGCGTCCTGTAATGCTTCTTCTGATACCTCTTCAACAGATTCTTTCAAAGAGTTAGCAATCCATCCTTCGGGGTCAGAAACTATATGCTTTTCATAGAAATCCTTAAATTTAGTTCCTAAGCTCTTAATCCACTTTAGTTTTCCAGCATTAGATACTGTTCCAGCTCCCTTTTCTACTAAATCAAGTTGAGGTTTTAACTCATTTATAAATCCTTTTATGAGTCTTTTGTTAGCTTGTTTTAACTCATCTAATCCAAGTCCGCTTAAAGCAATTTCTCCAAGAGAGGTATTAAATAATTTATTAAATCCGTACAGTGCAGCTCCCATTCCAATTGCCGTTGTAGCATCACTAAAACCATTCTCTTTAAATGTGTCATACATGTCTTTTGTTTGAGTCATTGCCATGTAAAATTGAGAACTATTTTTTGCAAATTTACTAACTGCAAGTTGAGAATCTGTTAATATATTTAATAAATCGTTGTTAACTAGATTTTTATAGTCAGTAGCCACATCTCCATCGGATATAGCTTGCTTTAATGTTTTTCCATATTTTTTTACATAATCGGCTTCATGAGAATCTACAAACGCTTTAGCTTTACGAGCTGCTCCTCCGTCCCATCCAATCCATTGAGGAATTTTTGCAATGGAACGTTGTTGATATAATTGTCCAACTACATCACTGATAAGTGTGGCAAATTGTTCATAATTAAACATTCCCTGGCTGCCTTCATCGCTAGTAGAAGAATCGAACCTTCTTACAAAAGCATCAGTTTTATTTAGTAACTTCCATACTCCAGGTCTATCCTCTGCATCACTATCAGACACAACATCAATTAATGTTTTTCCAAATATAGAAAGAGCTTGTCCAAAATACATAGCTCCCGTAGCAATTCCATAAGCCTGTCCTACATAAGGAACTAGCATGGGAGCAACTGTTGCAGCAAGCTTTAGAGTTGTTCCTAAAGCACTTTTTTCAACTCCATCAGAAGCTAAGAAATTATATTTTTCCCATTTAGAACCAGTAGAAGTAAGTGTATCAGTCCAATGTAAAAAGTTTTTACCGGCAGCATCTCTATCTCCTAAAGTTTCATAATAAGGCATCCCATTAGCATTTAATTTATAATCTCCTTTATAATGTTTAATTTTTCTACCATCCGCGTCTTCATGATATCCATCTTCTTCCCATCTAGCTTCTACCAGTGGGTCTATAAACATAAAATCAAAAAATCCACTCTTATCATCATCATCCGGAGTCCAGTCTAATTCCTTACCGGATTTAGTGTCGAATACCCTTTGAGTTTGCGCCGCTTGTCTCATCGAAAGAGTTCCCACACCTTCACCAAATAGTCCATTAATTCCTTGAGATTTTAACGTAGGATTTGATACTTTCTGTACTACAAATAATGGAGTACGAGTTACAGATTCATTATCTGAAAAAATATCTAGAGGACTCGTAACTAATTTGTGAAGAAATTTATCTTCTAAATCATCTTGTACAAATGTATTATAAGTTCTGTTAGCACTATCATAGAATTGGTCAAACGCTTTTTTATCGAAGTTTCCTTCTGAATCTTTAAAAGTTTCTTGGATAGCAGGGATATCTAAGTAAGAATCCCTACTTCCTAGAGTAGTGTTAGAGGCATCCAATCCAGCGGCTTTAAAGTTTGCGAAATCTTTATCTGGATTATAAAGTATAGTTGCTAGCCAATCGTTTTGCTGTTCATTATTCATTGTTACTTATTAAAAATTTGTTGGACCCATAGGTTTAAAATTACTTTGTATCTGGCCTCTTTGTTGAATTTTTCTCGCATCAAACATAGGTTTTGGAAGATTAATATTTCCAGTTCTTGTCGCAACACTAATTCTATCTCCTGCAAGAGGCATTAATATTGTCCCTCTAAACATATCAGCAGTATTTCCTAACCATTCCCATTCATACCACGAATCTATTTTATTATGCCCTTTTTTTCCTGCATTTTTTTCAGGCTTATTTAAAATTTCCATCATATATTTTTTCCAACTAGCTTCTTCATCTCCTTTAAGTCTGTCCACTGCTTTGTTTTGGTCAGTGACTATACCTCCAATAGTTGCAGTAGTGTCTGGAGCAACTCCAGTCATTGCTAAAAATGGGCGAAGAAGTCCTTGCTCTCCAGCAGTCTTTGGGTCGTTCATGACGTTCCAATAAGGTTCTATACCCTCTGCTCTATATGCTTGACGCCTTTCTAATTCAGAAATATTTCCTTTTCTAGAAAGACTATCTTCGATTCTTTTAATCGTATCTAATAAAGCGTAATTAGGAGCAATTCCTCCATTGGATGTTTCTGTGTAAGGAAGCCATACTTGAGCAACTCCTTCTGACGAATCTACTATAACATTTTTTGCAGCAACAGGTTCTACTTTATCGGAGCCAAAATATATTGAGTTTTGCAAAATTAAGGAATCGAATCCAGATTTTTGTAATAGAGAAGCTAAAGTATCAGAACCTATGCTTTTTCCAGTTTCCACATCTTGTGGAGCTGTCCACCAATTTGATTGGGGAGATACTAATTGATAATTAGAGTGAGGGTTTAATACAAAGTCCCTTTGTTGAGTTGCAATTCCACTTGCGATAGCGTCAAGTTGTTTTAAATCACCTCTGCTTCCACTACCGTCATCTCCAGACCCGCTTAAGTCTTTTGTAAGCTTATCTTCAAAATTAAGTTTAAAATCAGTCGTATTATCTAATTGACTAGTAACCATAGTAGTTATTAAATCCAGAGCTCCTTTTCTAGGGTTACTTTTATTTCCGGATTTAAGTTCAAGTAACGTCATCGCATTCGTATCTAACGTACTTGCTATATATTTAACTGCATCAGCAGCTTGTTGCATTTGATTTTTACTAAGAAGCCCTGTTTTGTAAATTCCATCAAGTCCTAGACCGGACAAATCAGCTCCTTCGTTTACTAACTGTTGTAAATGTTCTAAACCTTGAAGTATTTTATCTCCTTTTTTATGAGCATATCCTTCCTTAGAAACAGTAGTACTTCCTATTTTAGTAATGGTGTCTTGAATAGCTTTGTTAATTGTAGACATTCCAATTCCATTCTTCACCACACTAAAAACTTCATTTCTGCCTGCCATTTGGTCGTTGTGGGCACGTAGATAAAGTAAATCAGAATTCTTCAATGCAAAATATTTATCCTGATTATTTAAATATTCTTCTGGAGAAATTTGTTTCATATTTCCTTCCTCATCTTGAACTACGACTTTACCAGTATTAGAAATGGCGATTTCATTTAATCCTCCATTTTCTTGAACAGTTTCAAAAGCTGAATCATATTCTTTTCTACTAAAAGCAGCATTTTTTACTTGCTTTAACGCCTGTAAATATCTTGAACTTATATTAGAAGTATTTATTCTCCCATTAGAAAACAAACTATCTCCTCTATAAATCCAACTTAATCCATTTATAATTTTATTGGTGTCACTAGGTAAAGCATCAATATCTCCTATCATCTTTAACACATCTTTATCAGTAATTCCTTCATTAGAAGATTTTGCAGACTCAGAACTAGTTGCTAACGCAGTATTTGTTTGAGCTGGAGGAGTCATCCCTAAAGGAACATAATAAGTAAATGGGGGCATTCCACCCCCACTCTGCATCTTAACCACCGGTTTTAAGTTCATAAAGTCATTGATTTAATTATAAGTTGTTTAGATACAGATGATAAATTATTAATCATCTTTATATTAGTATCTATTGACTTTTCTATTGTTCTTTGAAAAAGTTTGGCGTTTTGTCTTTCAGCGGCAGAGATATCTTTTTGTCTTTGTAATTTAGAACGTTCTGCATATGTCAAAGTCCCACCTTTTTTATTATATCTAGCTCTCCATTTAATAGAAGGAAGACTCCATCCATAAATATCAGAGTATGCTTTATTCATTTGAGTTTGCACATCTCTTCCAGTAGAATCGACAAGTCTTTGATATTGTTGGTAGAGAGGAGATTTAGTATAATCCTCTCCCTTATCTTCCATCGCTTGTAATTGACGTCTTAAAGGTTCAAGTTTAGCATTAGCTACATCTTGAATGTTTTGTTCTGCAACCCCTAATTGAAATTGTTTTTGCCTATCTCTATTAAGTGTAGAATTATATTGTCCTTCCTTCAAGAAATTTTCTATAGATGTCCAATTGGCAGATTTTTTTGCAGCTTCAACATCGTGTTTAGCTTTATCAATTCCTAGAGCAGAGGCCCTATTTCTATTAGTGACATCACTTCTACGTGCAACTGCATCTCTTGTATTTTGCCATGCAGCTTCACTAGTTTCTCTAATACGTTGATTGTCAATTAAATCCCCTTCCATTCTAAGTCCCGCTGCTTTATTACCCGCTTCCAATTGGCCAGCTAATTGGAGAGACGCATCGGAAGTTCTAGGTCTAGCAGCTAAAGATTCTAGTCCTGCAGCTTGACCATAATATGCTTGCTTAGTAGCTAAATCTCCAACAACTTGTCTAGGAACTTCCCAAGTATCTAAATATAAAGGTTTTAGTCCTTTAATGGTTTCTTTAGCAATTCTATTATTGTTCCATATATTTCCTGCAAGTCGTCCTGCTCCAATAAAAGCTGCGGGATTTAATTTAGAGAAAAGGCTTCCCCAATTAAATCCATTTCTCGATTGTGTGCCTTTTGTATTTGAAGCAAGAGGAGGTTTAATATCTTGAGGAGTAGCTTCAACTTCGGGAACAGTATCATCTATTTCAGAGATTTCAGATATAGGAATTTGAGGAGGAGTATTCAAAGGATTTAACATATAATATCCCGTAGTATTGTCTAAATCCATATTATACCCCGCATCTCTCCATGTATTACGTACTTGTTGAAGCTGTTCTGGAGTATAGTCTCCTTCTCTTCCAAGTAATCGTCTATCATCAGTAATACTACTATAATATCCGTCAGCTACATAATTTTTATTTGGATTATCCCCAGTATATGCAGTTTTAGAAATTCCATATCTTTCTGAATTAAAAGCATTACGAATGCCTTTATCATTAACATAGTTAAAGCTATTGTTAATATCAGTCTGATATTGTTTTACATTATCTCCTCTATAAGAATCTCCCTTTACTCCCCAATCTTTATATAGCCCTGCATGGCGCTTTTGCATTTCATTAATATCTTGATAGGTAATTTTTCCCGATTTTAAAGAATCTAAAAGTCCTTGTGAATAAGGAGTATATATATCATTATACCAATTTCCTTTTAATTGTTTAACCCCAGTAATTAATCCATTCTGCCCTTTAGGAATTTTTCCACCCTTTTTATATGCTCCTGGATTATACCATGGTTCCATGTAATTATTATCTACATTACTTAAATACTGATTGCGCTTTAAATAAGCTTGATACATATCTTGACCTCTTTGTGTAAAAGAGTTGTTTCTAAATACCATAGGTATAGAAGAGCCTGGAGTTTTGGGATTTAGATATTTAGGAAGCTGAATATAATTTGGCTTGTTTTTACCTATATAAGTAGGAACTAACTTAATAGAATTTTTGCGTTTTACTAAGGCTTCATATTCTGGAGAAATACGTCTAAAAATATGTTTATCTGTACCTTTTGCTTTGTAAGGAGTGAATCCTAATGCTTTTCTAAACCATCCTTGTTCAGAATATGTTTGTCCTTGGATTTCTTTAGTAGGGATTTTTCTTTCTCCCCATAATCCATATTTTTTTCTTCCTTCTATAACTGTTAAAGCATCATCATTTAATTTGTCCACCCCTTCCTTAGATAATCCTCTTTCAGAAACAAGTTTCTTTTTAGCTGCTTCGATTGCTGCTGATTTAATTTCTTCTGAAGATTTTCCGGTTATTTGGGAGTTTTTAAGAGTTACATTCAATGGTGTAGATTCTCCTTTAACTAGTACTTGAATGGTTCTTTCTTGAGATGGAAGTCGTTTTTCTCCTCTAATCCATTTTGCAACTCCTGAATCTCCTGCTTTAACATAATTTCTTGCACCTAATAAAGTACTTGCAATTAAAGATAAATTTTTAAAATCATTAGTGTTTAAATCTTTAACATTAAGATTTCCTACTTTAGCTAAAGTACTAGATATAGAAGCTCTTTGTTCTTCATCTAGAATTCCAGACATAGCTACTACAGTACTCAATGCTGGAACTAATTTAGAAATAACTTGCAAAGCTTTACCTGCTTTTACTGTTTTTAGTCCAGGAATTAAAGAAATAGCATCAAGACCTAAATTAACTCCTAAATTTCCTACATCACTCCAATCAAATCCATCTGATAAATCTGCACCAAATGTCGCTGCTGAAGAAATTGCTCCAGTTGCAGCAGAAGCTACATGAGCTCCTGGTACAAAACCCAATCCAGCACTTAATAAGTCTGTAATAGCAGCTCCAAGTTTTACTTTATCAGAAGTTTTAATTATTCCACCGGCATCAATCAATGCTTGTTCTTCCGGAGAAGGTTTATCATTTAGCAAGTTACCTAGTGAAGCAACCCCAGAAACTTTATCGTAACTGTCTGCAGCACGTTCATTTACTTTGGAATCTTCTTTAGCTTTCTTTTCATCCTTAATTACAGGGATATTGGTATCAACTAGTTTACTTACTGTTCCTCCCCATTGTTCTTTAATAATTCCTCCTTTTTTAAATAAGGGTTTAACTGGTCTTGGTCGTAAAAACGAAGGAACATTTTCTTTGTATCCCTGTGATTTTTCTTTCTGCTCTTTAGAGATAGAAGTTTTATCAAAAGTAAATCCAGTAATGCGTCCATTAGAATCAATAATAGCCCTTAGAGGAGCATTATTTGTGTTGGGAACAAGAGCAGCATTTATTACTCCAGGTTGAATATATCTAGATAAAGGTTTTCCATCTATTATATAGTCGTCCAACAATCCTTGTTCTTTAGCCTTAAATAAATCTTCTAGCCAAATTTTTACTTTATTGTTCTTAAGAAGTTCTGGATAAGAGGAAATTCTCTTCAATAAACCTGTAACATTCTCTTGAGAATATGGATTATTAGATAAAGAATACTGATTTATTCTACCCCATCCAACCTTTTCATTACTTCCTTCAGCTATTTGACTTCCAACTGCTCTAGCTTTTCCAAGCATTCTGGTAGTTCCATTGTTATTGATATAGTATTGATTATTATTTTTGTCATAATCAACTATAACAGGAACTAATTTTCCATTTATATTTTGATAGAATTGAGATTTATAACTAGACGAATCCCCAGCTTTTGGTTTTGTATAAGCTCTAATTAATTCCCCAGGTTTTAATCCTTCGAAGAATGAGCTAGCATCTAACATATGAGTATATCCATGCTCGCTTCTAAGAAAATCATACAACGGGTCAGTCCAAATAGTATTTAAATCTTTTTGATTTAAAAGTCTATTATACGAATTTTTTATATCATCTTTCCAGCTAGAATATTCACTAGGGTCATATAACTGACCATCTACAGAATACCAACCTTCTAATTTATCTAATGTAGGATTAAATGTTTTAGAAATTATTCCATTCTGAATTCTATTTCCTTCTGGGGTTAAATAAAAAGTATTTCCTTTATCATCTATTCTAGCAAGTAATCCAGAATCTGTAGCTTTTTTATTGTAGTTTCCAGCAGTATTTTGTCTTCCCTCAAAATTGTCGGTTTTGGGAATCTCTTCATTGTCGATTTCTCCAAACCAATCTCTATAATCATCTTTATTAACTCCTAATGCTGCAAGTTTTTCCCAATCTGCGTTAGTATAATCTGAATTATTTAATTCTTCTTTAGCTGCATTAATTCTTGCAATTAAATCGTCCCTATTTTGAAATGCAGTACCCTCTAAATTAACATTCTGGTCATTTAATAAGCTATCTGCGTATTCGTTAAATATAGATACATATTCTTTCCATCTATTTGAAATCCCTCTTTTTCCAGTAGCTTGGTCCGCAGGGTCTTTACCGTACCAAACAGATTTATTAAAGGAATTTCCTCCAAATATCTTATCAGATAATCTTTTTCTAAATCCGACTCCAAAATCTAACTTTGGATTAGATTTTTTTTCTACAGTAGGTTTTATGTAATCAGGAATAACATCTACTATTTGGTCTAAATAGTGGGCAACCGCTCCATTAGCATCAAACCCTCGACCAGTTGTATTAGAAAGAACTCCGGAAGAATCAATCCAATTTCTTGAAAGGTCTCTAGAAGAAATATTTCCAGAATCAATTGCTTTTATATAATCTCCGTACGATTCTCTAAAAGCATCCTTCTTTCTTCTACTCCATCCAGTACTTTCTAAGTAAGATTCCAAATTAGAACTAGCATTACGAATTAAATCGTCTGTTGCTATATTTCTATTATCTACTTTAAAAAGTCTAGTTTCAGGAGCTTCTTTTGTTGTATTATTAGTACCCTGATTGACACCGCCTCCATTTTCAAATTTTCTTACCGCTTGTGCCATATATTATTTGATTATAATAAAAAAGGAGTATACATTAAATCTGTACACTCCTTTTAAACTCTTACTTTTTAAGTCTACCTATTAATTTTCCACCTTTTTTATAAACAGGTTCTCCCTGAGGAGCTTCTGGTCCAGGTTGTCCCTGTGTGAGTTGCTGAACTAGTTGTACAAAACCATCACATACAGACAAAGCTGTATTGCAATCTCCACTTTGAAGTGCTTCAGAAGCCATTTGAGCTAATTGCATTAGTACTTGTTCTACTCCACCTTCTGCAGGAGCCCCGCCTTGAGGTTCGGCAGGCATTGGCTGGTCAGCAGGCATTGGAGCTTGACCACCTTCTTGAAATTTCTTAACTTTAGGTTTTACTTCCATAATTTCAGTGTTTTTATATTAAACGTTTAAATACTCGACAAAGTTAATAATATTTACAGACATATCAAAGTAAATAAATAATTATTTAGTAATATGAGTCTGTTTTCAGTAAAGTATTTTAATCTTCTTTGCTTCTAGGCGCATCTACATATTCGGGAGTATTTGTATCTTGTATATGTAAATATTTAAAAACTTTTTTTCCTAAGGCTTTATAATCTCTATCCTTCTCGGAAGAATATGCTCGTTTAGCCATTTTTATTAAAGTCTTTGTATTTTTTCTACTAAAAATACGTTCTCCTCCCTCTAATTCCATTTGAGTAGACCCATCTGGAGCGAGTACCTTCATTATAGGTACTTCTAAATCATCCTCGTCTATTTCATCAAGCTCATCTCCAGGTTTAATTCCAGAATTTCTATTAACCTCTAGAACATACATTACATTATCTTCTTCTAGTAGAGTTTCATCATTTGGAATTCCTTGCTTTACAGAAATAACTTCTTCATCTTCATCTATAAAAACTATATCGAGAGGTATTTCTGTATCTTTCATCCAGAAAGCAATAGTATCTGGTTTTTCATATATAAATAGCATTCCTTCATCAGGAGCTAAAGCTGATTTTCCTTGCAGCCCTTTTATTTTTTCTTCGTCAGTTTTAGCAACTTTCACGTTGTAAACCTTATTACCTATTTCAATTTTCATACCGTAACTTCTTGCATTAATCCAGTGTTATCTTGAGTATTCTCTATTATTTCTCTTGCAAGAATTTTTCCTGCCTCAATTGCAGCTTCGTCAGTACCTTTCTTAGCTAAAGCTTCTAGCTTTTCAGTAACTTCTTTAGTAAAGATAATTTCGTTTCTTTCTATTTCGGCATGTTGTATGACTCCACCGTCCTCTTCTGTAATAACTGGAATTCCTTTATGAGTAATCCCATCTACATTCATATGATTTTTATGGGCATGTAAAGCTCCGTCAGGAATTACGTTCATTTTTCCTCCTTCTGCAAACTTTTTAGTTCTTGAAGCTAAAAATTCTCTTACTCTAGCTATTTCTTCTTGAGTAGGTAACTTTACTCCAACTCTTCCTATTCTCATTCCTCTAGATTGGTATCCACCTGCCATAGATAAAGCATTTCTTCTATTAAGTCTATCAATGGAACCTGCTTGAGATTGGAATGCATCCCTTGCTTCTTCATTAATATCAGAAACTGCATTTTGCTGTCGTTTAGCTTCTGCAATTTGCCTATTAGCTTTTTTCCTAGCTTTATTACTAAATGCACCATATTTTTTACCACTCTTAGTAAGAGCATCATCTACTTTAGCCATTGAGCCTCCATAAGCCGAACCTTGGCTTTCCCAAGTTTCATTATCTTTATAAATAGTATCAGCCTTTTTTCCAAAAGCACTATTTATAATACTAAAAGGCATAGCTAATGTAGTGCCAAATGTACTTCCTAAAAAAGCATCTCCTCCAGTCATTCCATCGGTTCCTCCAGTAATAGCATTTAATCCATTGCCGACAAATTTTCCAACTTGCATAGCTCCACTTACTAAAGAACCTACTCCTGGAATAGCTCCAGCAGCAGAAGCAACAGCATCGTATCCAGCGTCTAATCCTGCAGTTAGACTTCCTCTATCTCCAGAATATTCATGTTTTTGTGGTAAAAATGAACTTAATATATTAGCAGCCTGCCCTGCGATATTCATGGTATTTCCTATATTAGCTTTACTGAATATACCTTTAGTCTGGCTCCCAAAATCTATCGGTGCTTTAGGAGGCTGAGGAACAATTGTAGATGTTCCATTTTGACTTAATCCGGCAGCCGAGAAGAGGGTATTAAACCCTCCACTTTGCCACTTTCTAACTCTTTTTCGTTTTTCAAGCATAACTTATAGTATATAATGTTTTTAATGCTGTAATTATTGCCAAATCTTTTCCAGAATATCTAACCCTAATCTTTATATATTTATCTCTAAGTCTAGTTTCTTTACGATTTGTCCATTTAGAGGTTTGTTTATTCCAGTCTATTTTGTCTTGAGTGCCTTCCATTTCAGCACCTTCAAGTAGAGAAATATCTACAGCATCATACATCGGAACTTCATAATCTTTGTAATCTCTAGGTAAATCTTCCTCAGCTATTTCCTCTTTAGTAATATCTTCAGGGAAATGATTTAAAACTATAGGAGGAAGTCCTGGAGAATCTTCATCAGAAGTAGGCCAAGCATCTTCATTTTTCTGAATGAATGTAATAGGAGCAATCTGAACATCCCATTTATCTTCTTGATAATTCATATTTCCCCTCATTCTTCCCACTTTTTGAAGGTCTAAAGCCTCGGAGTGAGTCCATAGTCTAAATTCATTTAATAAATCTTCTCTAACAACTTCTGTTCCTGATAATCCAGTATAGGTAGCACCTTCTATAGCATCTTTTTTATGATAGAAGTCTTCGATTTCATTGAAAGTATCTACTCTTGTGTAATAAGATGGAAGAAGAGTAGACTTAGTATAAAATCCATTATTTAATTTAGGATGTGTTAATTGATTTTTAATGTCGGTATATTCAGAATCAAATAATACATCCGAACCAAGATTTTGATATAATTCTTTAGTAGCCTCCTGTCTGTAATACATATTAGGCTTATCCTCATTAAAATCATAAGCCTCTCCTACAATTTCATAATGGAAAGACTCAGGTGCAGCCTTGTTTGAAATAATCTGAAGATTATTAAAAATTTTATGAGTAGATGGATTATCTACAACAACAAATTCAAACTCGAATGGATGTTGCTTACCGTACCAATAAGTTGGTTTAAGTTTATCTTTAATATCTATAATTCCAGACTGACCATGTTTCCAGAAATCAGTAGTTAAATTTAATCCATCATTTACTCCGTTTTCAATAATAGCCTTCGATGTAACTGCTATACTTGATTGATAAAGCCCTACATTATAGGTAACATATTCATGCCATCCGTTTAGATATTCATTTATATCTGCAGGCACTGTCCCAGATTTATAATCTACAGATACATTACATTGAATATTTAATTGAATAACAGGAGTTTTCCAATCATCAATAACTGGATGCTTAGCTCCGGATTCGTCTGTATATAATTCTCCTAAATAAATTAACTTGCTTTCTGAGGCATTTATATTTCTGATTTCAAAGTTTTTGTATTGTTTAAAATTGTCTCTAACCAATACAAATTCTTTTTTCATAAGTACCCCAGTTTTATCTATGTTAGGTAATGCTCGGTTGACTATATCAAGATTAGTAGCTTTATGCCCCTCAAAATCTTCCCATTCATCAATAATTGCACTATCTAAAATTATTCCGTCAGCGGAAGTAGATTCACTAGAAGTAGTTCCTAATTTACTAATCCATTTAGATGTATTTCTATCAAAACTGAAATATATATTATCTATATTTTCAGAATATGAAGGAACCCAGGAATAGAAGGTTATCCATTTTTGTAGTACTTCATTGTAGCAGATATTCCAAACTTTTTCTTCAAATCCATGAAGATTATCATAAAAAGTAAACATTACATCTTGCTTAAATGCATTATAATGACTCTTTACATTTCTGATTCCTATAATTGGAGTAAGTTCCCTTTCTGATAATGAAATATTTCTGTTTAAGAATTGTTGAATTCTAAAATCGGAAATAATTTCAAATTGAGTTCCATTAGTTCTCCAAATTTTCTTTCCAACAGTATCCACTCCATAGACGTAATAGGGAGTCTTGATGACACTTTCTGGCCACTGAGTACCATAGGTATCCGACAGCATTTTTGGATTCTCTGGAAGCACATTAGAGGTGTTAATAAAAACATTTCCACCTGAACCCTCGCCAGCAACGGCACGTTCATTAACTGGAATTAAAGCCACCCCATGTTCAAAAATACAGAGAATATTTCCAAACAACTCAACCATCTTCATAATTCCCCCATAGATTCTAGGATAATCTCTGTAGTGTGTTAATTGAAACACTCTATATCCATTTTTAAATGCGTCTCCTACTGATATATCAGAATAGATAATTCTAGTATCGTACCTATTTTTTATGTATGGAACGTCTGGAAGAGTAAATGATAGTTTTTCTCCAACGGTTGCACTGTACCCCTCATTAAGTACCTCAGACGAAGGTATTTTATAATTTCCCTCTACGCTAGTATCTTGTAAAGGATAAAATCCTCTTTTCAATCCAGTTAAGCCTTCTTCTTCTGGATAACTGGAATCTAAGGACCTAATAGATAAATTATGGGAAGCTCTAACTTTAAAAGTTATCCAACTTCCTAATTTGATTGCATTTACATCTCCTCTATTTATTTTCTGATAGCTTTCTGTATTCTCGGGGTCATAATTGTCTCTCCAGCTATTTTCATCAACTACTTCATCATTTATAGGAGCATCTGGGTCTTGAAAGTTGCGGTTTAGTCTATGTGTATAATTACATATATAACAATCACCCCTATAGAATATATTTGTAAACCCGTCATTTTCTCCGTCTTCGGTCTTTAATGAAGTGTATAAAGTATTTATTTCTCCTATTCCAATTCTTTCCCCGATGGCATAATATGGAGAATTGTCTTGGTATCTGGTTACAAATTGATTTTCAAAATTGTAAGGGGAATATCCAGGAGTATAAATATTAATAATACTACATTCATCGACGTCTCCAACTATTCCTATATATGAAGAGTATATTCCTCTAGCTAAATTATTAGCATCCTTGTTTTTATTTTCTCTATCTAAATATCTAAACCTGAATCCCTCTTCAGCCTCTCCAGCTCTAGCTCTAAATGCTATATCCTCTACTTGAATTATAGGAGTATTATCAGGAACTCCTACAATTTTTACAGTATTAAATCCAGATTCTGAAGTTCCAGTGTAACTATTTATATAGTAATGTCTATCGTTATAAGGAGTTCTATCTAAATAATTATGTCCGGGCTGCCATTCAAATTTCTTTATAGGGTAAGAAGTTCCAGTAAAAAGCTGATTAAAATATGGTTGTCTTAAACTATATTCTGGACATATAGCAACAAACGCTGTATTATCTCTGGAATCTTGATTTACATAATATAATCTAGAAGTATAATCTTGAGTAAGAGCTCTTTCATCGTCTAGAAATCTCTCTACCACATAATTATTGCCATTATATTTTATAACCGGAAGCTGGGATTCTTCATCTCTGGGTAATACATATGCCTGTGCTAAGATTGTAGGTATTCTTTTTTGTCGAACAAAGAATAAACCACTGACTAATCCAGTTAAATACTCAACAACATTTTTAGGTATAAATATTCCAATACTATATAAATTATTTTGAGATGGTTTTTCTGTGTTATTTAATCTAACAACTCCTTTAGAATTTTCATATCCTTTCGATGAACTTATTTCAAATGTTTCTTCATCTACTGGAATAAATACTCTATCTCCTTCTTCATTTAGTATCGGAGTATCTAAGGACGTGTATCCATTACTTCCAAACAAAGACGCTCTTGTAGGAATTCCATTTTTTCCCCGAATATTATATACTGGGGACAACGACCCGTCTTTCATGACAAATACTACCCCTAACCTATATAATTCCTCATTCCAGTAACCTACATGATAGTATATATTGTTTGTATTATAATATTCATATCCATTATCTGATATACTATTGTCTGAATAATCATACTCTACATTTCCAATAATAGAGTTAGAATCTTCAATATTTAAATATGGAAGAATACGTAATGCAATATCTGATAAGTCTTGATACATCAAGTCTGGCTTGTTGACATTGCCTAAAAATAGCATATTCTGACAAATTGCTTGAGCTTTAGCTTTATCTGCAATAAAATAAGATACATTAATATCAGAAATTGGTATATCAGAAATATCCTCGTCTCCAGTTATAGTTATATTACAATATCCATTTCGAACTATATATTTTTTATTTATTCTGTGTGCAGTCACTATTCTATTGCTGTTAATATCTGAAGTAGCTCTAGTGTAATATACTTTTACATAATCATAACTTCCATCTATATTATTTATTAATATACGAATAGATTTATTACTATTCTCATCTCTAAATCCTCCATCAATAGAGAATGGGTCAGATTCATTTCCTTTATAGCACGTAATAATTCCGGATTCTCCTACAAAGTCTGTTTCATTATCATCTGCATCTGCATATTTTATATATAATACATAATTGCCAACTTTTAAATTACCACTAGGAAGTATCCCACTGAAGTTTATAGAAGGAATAGTACTAATTCTTTTATACAAGGATGTGTCTAAATCAAATTGTTCATCATCATATAAATTTGTATCGTTATTTCCAATTCTATCAACTATCTCATAAGTATTATTTTGAAGTACAGAAAATCTAGAATTAATTAGCCTAGGTATATTTTTATTATCGTTAAAGATTAGATTGACAGAGCCATCATAAGATGGCTGAACATCTATAGTGAGTGGATTATTTAAATTAAACTCTAGCTCTTTAGTATCTAAATCTATAATAGAACCTCCTTCTATAAGATTTGGGTCACTCGGATTAAACCGAACTTCATTTTCCCCAATTTTCTTAGACTCTCCTGGATGAAGGCCGTTACTATCAGTATCTCTAGTTAATCTATAGTTTCTTAAAGGATTATATTCATAAACTATCTTTCCTTCGGGTCTAATTTGACTTAAATAATAAGATACTGTTATATTTGTGAAGGATAAAGGTTCGTATTCAAAATTTATATTTCTGTATAAATTTAAATTAATCATTATAATTGACGTTCAGTGCCTCCCTTTGGAATTTTATATTTTATATCTATAACAGGGAGTCCTTCCCATTTAACATACGTAGCTGAATCTCCGGATTTAACTTCTTCCTGATAAACATTTTTACTAATTGTACCATTAGAACCCTTAGCTAATAATGTTGTTCTTCCGTTTAATTTATCTACTTTCAATTTAGACACGTAACCTGAAACACCCGAAACGTTCGCTGCATTTTGAACAGATGTGGCATTATCTCCAACATAATACATCACAGAAGCAGATAGAGGAGCTCCATTGATGTCTCTATCAAAAATTTTAGAATCTGTAACAATAGCCGAGCTATATCCAGATGTAATCATAGCATTATTAGAAATGTACTCAGATTCCATCCCGATTGCATCGACTTTTTCCACAATTGTATAAATAGATGAGCCTTCTTCTAAAACAAATGTGGCTAGCGGTAGTAATTTTGATTTAATGGAAGTTTTTTCTTCTAAACTTAATATTGAATCCGATTCAATAATAGCTTCCATATTTTGCTGAATTGTTATATTGAATGGAATATTATCCACAACTAGTAAATCACTACTTCCCGATTTTCTAACTTTTACAGAACAAGAAATTTCTGCAGAATAATCATCATTATATGTGTAATTTTCAGAACTCATAACATATAATTGAACTACCCCGCTATCTTCAGAATATATATATATATTTTTATATGTATCAATGATAGCTTGAGGCAATTCTACATTATTCCCTGGAGTAGAAGAATAGCTTACAAAATACCTCGATGGAATATATTTACTCCCAGTATTCCATAACAGTATTTGATATCTAGTATAATGGTTAGAAGATGAACCTACAAACAAATCACATCTATTATAATAGTCATTATCAAATCCATTATTTCCAGAATTCATAGTAGCTCCCTGTAGAATAACTATAGGAACTTTTCCTATTACATTAGTTATAAGAGAACTATATTCATCCCATACGTCTTTCACATAATGAGTTCTAGCTCCATCACCATGCTGATTTTTTTCAGATAATAATTCTGTTCTATCACTAGATATAGGATTCATATCTTGATTTGTTCCAGGTTTTGATAAATTCCATAAACGTATCCAGTGTTCATCTCCATGTCTAGAACGTTCTTTAGCCGCAGCAGCTATTGCAAAAAATTTCTTTGCAAAAGAATTACCTTGCACTTCTGGACTAAATCCGAAAACACGTGTAAATCTTTCTTCGTCAGAATCAACAAAGGGATAGAACGGATGAGCTATAGGAACATCTCTAAATATAGAGTTTCCAACAATTTGAGATACTAATCTAGTAGACATCAACAAATTATTAGAATTAGATTCGTGAGTTATATAAAATTGATGATTTTTAAAATTATCCATCTCAAAACTTTGTTGGTTATATCTATTCACAATATTTTCAGGATTATCTACTACAACATTTTTGTAAGAACTTCTTTGTCCATAAAATTTTATATCTCCAATAGTAAGCGTTCCTTTATCTTCTCCAGTATCGTAATAAGTATTTATACCGGACTCGTCAAGAGTAAATGGATAGTGATTAGGATTATTTATTTTACTAAAGGATTCTAATACACAAGATACATAAGTTGTAGATGTTTTCCTACAATCAAAAAATTTATCCTCCCCAGCTGGCTCATTTCTAGATGAAAGTTCTCCATCTATTTTAGTTTCTAATTCTTTCTTTGAAGATGTGTGCGATATATCTACATCTAGTTTTACTTTATTGTATTCATCCAATTCAGACTTTCCGAAATTATAAAAATCATAGATATTTCCAAAGTAAAGATTGTTGTATAAATTAGTAGTAAAAAGCCATCTATATCCTAAAACTCTAGTCTCTGACTCTGTTCCTATTAAGTTTTTTATTACGCAAACTATTCTAGTTAAATATAGTTTCCTTTCTTTAAAAATTTCATCAAATTGAACTGTTTCAGTAAATACTCCATTATAGCTTCGTTTCTTAGATGGAATTATAGTTTTTACAGGAGAAATATTGTTTTTCAATACATCGAAAAGTTCCATATAAACACTATCTATATAAGTTCCTGTCAATGGATATGCTTCTAACCCCCATGTAAGAGTCATAGAATTCGGATTTTTGTAATATCTCCAATTACTTATTCCTATAGAACCTGTCCCTAATTTGGATAAATTCACAGAACCAGCTATTGTTAATCCAGATAAAGGAGCATATATCATACAAGGGGTAATAGTATAATTAAGAATTCCAGAAGTATTACTGAATGTCAGATACGTCGATTGTTTTTTGGTATATAAGTTAGAACTCGAATTAAATGACGGATAAGTATTTTCATCATTTTTTTCTACTTCAAAAGGAATTTTATATAGGGCTGAGTCCATCCCTGAAGTATTTAATACTGCTCCATGAATTACTTGAGAAGGGTAAAATTCTTCTTTTTTTCCATAATAAGTAGAGTATAAAGCCTTAAATTCATCAGAAGCTTTTTGATACGGCTCCGGATAATTTTCTTCATATATGCCGTCTGGACAGTTATATTTATAATTTAATGTAAATATTAAGGCCGTTCCATCTATAAGTGTATAATCATCAGATATTTCGATAGGAGTTCCATCTTTACTAACATACCCCTCCACCTCAACATCTATTGAATCTATAGTATTTAAAGTGACTATCAAATACAGTTCTCCAAATACTTTGTTATTATATGTATTTACAGCTCTTTGCTTTCTATATTCATCTATATCAGTCGGGTCTCCTTCAAATGTTTGTGTAAAAAATCCCGAATTTAATTTCAATATCTCAGAATCAGTAATATCGAAAGTTATTTCTTTATTGTTTTCATCAAATCGTTTTAACTTATCTGTAATGTCTCTGAAATTATTATTTGAATCTAATACAGCTACAGTTAAAGTTAGCAATTTGTTCTTGGGACTAGTTACCTTTTTTTCCGAAGAATTTAAACAGTTCGATACAAACTTTTGTAAATTTGATAAGTCTGATTCAGATTTTAATAGAATAGAGAATTTATCTCCTGACCTTATTATGACATCATCTGCAAATAACTTTAATTTAATGGAAAATTGAGAACCGGAAGCTGTCAATTCTCCAAAAGAGCTAGGAGAAATAATAGGCTCTTTGGCTTGACTAATTTCATCACTACTAATATTTCTCTCAGGAGATGGAAACGAACCTATTTGCCCTTTGTTAATAAGTGGATTATATGATGCAACATAAATAATTCCCCCATACTCTTTTATACCTACAGGTACATATCCTGCGGGGAGATAAGCAGTTTCTACTCTACCATTACCCATATCATTTTGAAGCACAAATTCATTACCATTATAGGTAATAAGAGTTGCGTTTAAAGCATTTGTTAATACGTTATTGGGAGTAGTAATTGGATTAAGGTCCATAACTAAACCTTCAGTAAACGTATTAACTGTTTCTTGTTTACTCATGTTTTCAAATATTCATATTTTTCATTATTGTTAACTAATATATCTTTAAATTTCATGGGGTCTCTAGTCTCTACTAGTTCTGCTTCTCCAGATATAAAATTTTCTTTATATAACCTAAAGCCCATATCCGTTATTATTGGAACTTTAAATATATATCTTCTGTTATATTCATTTATTCTACATTCATCAAGAATCTTATATAGAACTTGATTTCCGTATTGGAATGTTTTACGTTTTCTACCTCTTTTGTTGTGTTGAGACAGAAAATTTTCATATTGAGAATCCGATAAAGCAAAATAGTAATATCCGTTATATGGAATTTTCTTCTTTTTATACAAAACCCTAAACTTGATAGTTAATTTTTTTATATAATAGTGAAAATGTTTAACAGAATCTTTTGTAAGCCTTCCGATATAACACCAAATACCTCTATCTTGTATTAAGGTATCTCCCCCATAAATATTATGCAAATATAATAATTTCCATCCATAAGTCATAATCCTTTCTATATCTTTTTTAGGAACTTCCGGATACAACTCATAAAGAGCTTTGTAATAGTCTGATATTTTCTTTATTTGCATAATTAACAATATTGCATTCCATTATTAGTGTTTTCTGTAATTTTAGATTTCAGATTTTTATCTACATAAATTATTTTTTCTTTAGAGAAAACATTGTGCTTCATACTAAGAACTAGCTCATTGCCAGAAAAGTTAGAAGAGAGAAAATCTACATTTTTCCATTTTCCTCTCTTTCTAGCCTTTTTAAAATCCTCGCCGTAAGTTCTTCTAACATGAATATCAGCAATACCTTTATTTGTAGGAAGTATAAAAGTTACATTATTATCAATTATATCACTTAAAATAACTTTAACAGAATCTCTAAAAATTTTTTTTACCAGAGCGTCTCTATCTTTATTCCCATTTATTCGTTTACAATCTTCACATGTAAGTTTTAATTTTTTATACGGGAAATTCATAAACATCTCATCCACATTAAATGAATGACCTACAGCATAATTCATATTTTATCGTATTGGTTTATAAGATTTATTAAAGATTTTTCTATTCCAATTTGTTTTCGCATCTAAAATTTCATTCATATCGTTTTGGTCAATGTATTCTGGAACTCTAGCTGCATCACAATACCTATACCAATCCTGTTGAAGTAATTGTGATAATTGAATAATATTTGGATTATTAGTCATCAGACCTTCTTTATACTTTTTTCTAAAAGCCACAAACGTAGCAATAGCAATACTTTCTTTATCGTTTATCATTGGGAGTCCTTCTTCATCGAGAATAACTCCTTTATATAATATTTGAACCTCCCCATAATTTTTATCGAAATATAAGGTATCCCCTACTCTTTCATATTTTGCATACTTCCCAGACATGTACAAGGGGTTCTCAAACAACTTTCTTCCTTCAATGTAATTCTCTATAAATTGAGAATTATAATCTCCATTAGGAGTCTTATTTGTTACATAATTCCAATCTTCTGCGCGATAAGTTACAGCCTCTACAATATCTGCATTGCAGGGTAATTCTACTGTAAAATCTGGACATTGGATTTTAGTACAAAATCTATATAATCTAACATTTTTATTTCCGATTAAATTCCAAGCAATTAATCCATATTCTTCAAAATCTTGAGGAAGCATTTCAATTCCATATAATAGATTAGCTTGAAACATAGCTTGATGAAAATTGTACTGTGCCATTATTTAGGAGTTTGGTCGTTAGGAGTAATTGGAGCTGCAAACTGTCTATAATATCTCAACTTCTTCTCTGTAAGTCTTTTCTTTATCTCATTATTTATAAATGACATATTTTCTATATCTGCTAGAGTACAACATCCATATTCTTCTAACTGCCTAGGGTCTTTGAATATCGCTACAACACTTACTTGTTTTATAAGAGGAGCGTTAAAGATAAAACAATCACACATATTGTTTTCGTTAGGAGTAATATCAATATATACATAAGGAAGAAATCTCCCTCTTTTTCTATATTGATGATATTGCCATGCCTGAGAAGAAGTATAATATATAAATG
>ULTK01049242.1_pt1 | contig 31121 bp, 31 predicted proteins | sample 1957551 | NCBI WGS metagenome assembly ULTK01 (sample SAMEA4835733, study PRJEB28245) | human gut metagenome | biome: gut microbiome; material: fecal sample | place: Denmark | collected 2008
ATATCGGCATAAAGCCTGCGGAGGAGAGATACGGCAAGGGTCACTGCGGAGGCAAATTGCAGGAGCAGCTAGGCCCTGAGCCTGCACAAAAAATGCTCAGAGAGCTTGACTTTGACGAGGATATCATAGAAAGGGTGTGCTTTCTTATCGCACATCACCACACCTATGAGGGCGCCCAGGGGCTTGACTGGCAGATACTTTTAGAGGCTGATTTTCTTGTGAACGCTTATGAGGACAGTCTGTCCAAAGAGAGCATAAAAAGCTTTCGGGATAAGGTGTTCAAAACGAAGGCTGGCATAAAAATGCTTGAAGATATGTACGGCGTATGATACTTGTGCAAAGTTGATACCCGAGTAATATGACCGAAACCATTTTAACAGGAGGTGTGTTCCAATGGGAAAATATTGGAACGAAGAGATCGAGTGCATGGCGCACGAGGACATGAAAAAGCTCCAGAGCGAAAGACTTGTCAAGCAGGTCAAGCACGTCTGGGACAATGTGCCATACTACAAGAAGCTTATGGAAGAAAAGGGCGTAACGCCTGATGATATCCACGGCATTGAGGACCTGCACAAGCTGCCGTTCCTTTCAAAGGCTGATCTGCGTGAGGCTTATCCTTACGGTCTGCTTGCAAAGCCGCTTTCAGAGTGCGTGAGAATACATTCTACAAGCGGAACCACAGGCAAGAGAGTTGTGGCTTTCTACACTCAGCATGATATCGACCTTTGGGAAAATTGCTGTGCAAGAGCTATAGTTGCCGCAGGCGGATCAAAAGACGACGTTTGCCACGTTGCATATGGCTATGGACTTTTTACAGGCGGAGCAGGTCTTAACGGCGGCTCTCATAAGGTGGGCTGTCTTACTCTGCCGATGTCATCAGGAAACACAGAAAGACAGATACAGTTCATGCAGGATCTAGGTTCTACTATCCTGTGCTGTACTCCGTCATATGCCGCTTATATAGGTGAAACTGTAAAGGAAATGGGCATAAAGCCAGAAGATCTTACACTCAAAGCTGGTATCTTCGGTGCTGAGCCTTGGACGGAGGAAATGCGTCACGAGATAGAGAATCTTCTTGGCATCAAGGCTTACGATATCTATGGTCTGACAGAAACAAGCGGTCCTGGCGTAGCTTTCGAGTGCGAAGCACAGTCTGGTATGCACATCAATGAGGACAACTTTATCGCAGAGATAATCGACCCTGACACAGGAGAGGTGCTTCCTGAAGGCTCAAAGGGCGAGCTTGTATTCACAAGTATCACAAAGGAAGCTTTCCCTCTGCTGAGATACAGAACAAGAGATATCTGTATTCTTACAAGAGAGAAATGCTCATGTGGCAGAACTCTCGTCAAAATGTGCAAGCCAATGGGCAGAAGCGACGATATGCTCATCATTAAGGGCGTAAACGTGTTCCCATCTCAGATAGAGTCAGTGCTTCTTAAGATATCAAAAGCAAGCCCTAACTATCAGATAGTCGTTGACAGGGTGAACAATTCTGATACTTTCGAGATAAGAGTCGAGCTTAATGACGATATGTTCTCTGATACTGTCAAGTCTATCGAGGATCTTGAAAAGAAGATATCCAACGATATCCATAATATCCTTGGCATCAAGGCGAAGATAAGACTTGTTGAGCCAAAGAGCATTCCACGTTCTGAGGGCAAGGCAGTAAGAGTTATCGACAAGAGAAAGCTTGTCTAAAAGACAGGGGGTAATTTTATGACAGTAAAACAGCTTTCGGTTTTTATTGAAAACAGACCTGGCAGATTGTCTGCCGTTACAAAAATACTCGGGGATAATGATGTGAATATCCGTGCAATGTCCCTTGCTGACACAAAGGATTTCGGTATTCTCAGACTTATCGTTGACGATTTTGAAAAAGCAGTTTCAGCCTTGAAAACAGAGGGCTTTTCCGTTACTACCACTCAGGTGCTTGCAGTGGAGATAAATGACCGCCCAGGCGGACTTTCAGAAGCAATGAAGGCTCTCTACAATGACAACATCAGCGTTGAGTATATGTATTCTGCATTCATAAACACTAAGGAAAACACGGCTTATCTTATCCTTAGAGTGGAGAATGTTACAGCCGCTCTGGAAGCTTTGAGTGAAGCAGGATTTGCACTTATCTCACAGCAGGAATTGGCAAGCATCTAGCTGATTAGTAAATACTAACTGAAAACTCACTTAAAATCTATGTGAAATTTTTATGAAATGCCGAAAACCTCTTGATTTTTTCAGAAAATGTGTTATTATATAAGTATAGTATTTGATATGATACTTGTAGAATTTATGCAAGGAGGTCTGTGAAAATGGCTTATAAGATTAGTGATGAGTGCATCGGCTGCGGCGCTTGCATGGACGCATGTCCAGTAGGAGCTATCTCCGAGGCTGACGGTAAGTGTGCTATTAACGCTGACGAGTGCATCGACTGCGGTTCTTGCGCAGGTACTTGCCCTGTAGGAGCACCTCAGGCTGAGTAATTTACTTAAACTAAGAGAAAACGTCTGTCATATGGCAGGCGTTTTTTTGCACTTATTTTTTTGTGTATTAGTTTTCAGCGCGTTATCATAAAACTGTCACATTGGCGGAGTATTATATAGACACGATAAGAGAAAGACAAAAAGATGAAATTTACACATATACTTTTTTCTCCATATATACTTCATATACTTCAAAAAGGGAACGCTGGCTTGTGTCAGCGTTCTTTTTTTGCGTGGGTGATTTTGTGGATAGATATGTAAAATATCGTGGAAAATATGGGTTTTTGTAACGCAGGTGTCCGTTTTTCGGTATTATTAATAAAAGTTTTGCGAAATTTGTTAAAAGTGATAAAAATAGAACCCTTATTGTAGTTCCTTGGATATAAAATGTACAATGGTTGTAACTTGGCGTTCATATAAACTTCATAAACGAACGAAAAATCGGCTTGAAAATTACAATTTGATTACAATGCCCCTTGACTTTTGTAACCTTATTCATTATAATATGGTTTAGTTTATCACATTTGAAAGGAGCGTTCTGAATTGGGTTATTTGAAGTCGGGAATATCCCGCTGTGTGGCTGTGCTTTCTGCCTGCGGAGTTGTGACAGTATCTGCTGTGACTTTTGCGACACTTGATAAAAACGTTATCCAGCCATGTGCGGTCATGCCGCCTGAAAATGCAAAGGTCATTTCTGCTGTTTCTGACAATGAAACATCTGAGCAGATCGGGGATATCACAACTGTTTTTACAACATCAGCCGTCAAGGAAACTGCGAAAAATTCTCAGACCGAGGCTGTTAAGGCTGTAAAAACTGCAAAAAGCGAAAAAACAAAGGCAACAAAGCCAGCTTCCGAAACAGCTTTGAGATCAGAGAGCGTAACGACCTCTGTAATATCACAGAAGCCAGCGTCAGTGACCGCAGTGCAGAGCGTGACTTCCGCTGACACAAAGTTTAGCATATCAGTAAGCCTTGTGACAAAGAAAACTCAGCAGGCTTCAAAGTCTGAAACAAAGGTTTCTGCTGTTACTTCCGCCCCTGTCAGCACTACTGACAGCGATACTGTTGCCTCAAAGGCTACAAAAAAGACTACAACAGTGAAAACTACTACTGCAAAAACTACTACCACTGCAAAGACAACAACTGCCCCTGTTACGACCACAACGCCTGCGGTGACTACTACCAAGAAAAAGACCACCACCACTAAGGTGACAACAACTAAAAAGCCTGTTACAACTACAACCACTGCGCCTGTTGTCGACAACGGCAAGACCCCTGCACAGCGACTTAATTCTGCAGTGCTTGATCCAAAGGCGACGCTCAGCGCAAAGGAAGAAAAGATACTTCTGAAATATCTCCATAAGATAATATCAGATGATATGACAAACTACGAAAAGGCTGTGGCTTGCTACGATTATATTATAAAGAACACGGTCTACGATTACGGCGGCTGGGCAAATCCTGTCAAGGCTGTTCTTGAGGACGGTTACGGCACTTGCACAGAATATTCTTACGTTTACGCTGCAATGCTCAACTACATAGGCTTTGACGCAAAGACCGTTGACGGCAAGACCGCTATGGCGGCAGGCGGTTACGGCTATCATATGTGGGTGGAGGTAACGATAAACGGTCAGGTATATGTTATGGACCCTCAGGTGGACGATAACATGAGCTGGGGAGCGTATATCTCCCATGACCGCTTCTGCAAGACCTACAGCGAGGTCAAGAACAAGTATATAAAAGATTGATATTGTATCGGGTGGAGTTATCTGCCCGATATTTTTTTCTATGTTTGCGTGTAGTTCGTTTGCAGTACGTTTATTTGTACATTAAATAAGAATATCCGGCACTCTTTTTGTGACAAATTTTTCAGCCTATCCTATAGACAAAAGGAAAAAAGCATGATATAATTATTCTTGATACATTGTCGGCAAATGCCGAACGTCATTTTGTACAGGAGGATAATTGATGACGGAAAATTCCACAAAGATAACGAAAAAACCTGCGACATCAGTGAAGGAAAACAGCTCTGTCAAAGGTTCGTCAAAGAATAAGAAAAGAAAGAAAAAACGCAACAATATCGGCATTATCTGCGGCACTGCGGCAGCGGCTATCATAATAGTTGTGGGCGGAGGATATTTCATTGGAAGAGCTTACTATAGCAACAGATTTCTGAGCGGCACAACAGTGAATGGCATTGACGTGGGCGGAAAGACATTTGAACAGGCTTGCGATCTGCTCGGGGTGAACGATATGCCTTATGAGCTTACGGTCAAAACTATCGACGGCACGTCTGTTGTTTTCAAGACGGCTGATTTTGATTACAGACTAAGCGGCAAGGACGAGCTTCAGAAGATCTATGACAGCGTGAACAGAAAAACATGGTTCTCGGGATATATACAAAATTCCACCTATAGCTTTAATGAGGACATCACATTTGACGTTGAGAAGCTTCAGAAGCTTGTGGAGAAAGCAAACTGGGGCGATGTTGAATCTGCCGATGCAAAGCTTGGTCTTAACGAGGATAAGACGGCCTATGTTATCACCCCTGAGGTGCAGGGAAACAAGATAACCGATATGAAAAAGCTTGAAGCTTGTGTTACGCAAAGCGTGGCGGCAGGTGAGCTTAGCGTTGAGCTTGACAAGGACACAGGTTGTTATTCTCTTCCGGAGGTGAAGAGCGCAGACCTTGAGGACGATTGCAAGAAACGAAATGATGTTTTCCAGCTTTCTGTCACATACGATTTTGACTACACCACAGAAACTCTCACGGGCGAGGAGCTTATGAAGATGATAAAGCTCAAAGATGACGGAAGCTACACTGTGGATAGAAAGAAAGCCATGGAGTATGTGGAAAAGCTCGCAAAGAAGTATGATACATATAATACTAAGAGAAAATTCCATGCCACTTTGCAGGGCGACATAATCGTGCCGACAAGCTCTGATGCTAAATACGGCTGGTGGATAGATCAGGAAAAGACTTGTGACGATCTTGTGGATATGCTTGAAAAGGGCGAGAGCGTTGACAAGGTAGACCCTATCTATTACAGTACCGGTTATTTTGATTTTACAGGCGTTGAGTCTGCGAGAAGCAAGGATGATGATATAGGCGACACTTATATTGAGATAGACCTTACCGACCAGCACTTGTGGTATTATGAAAAGGGCAAGAAAAAGCTCGATACCTATATAGTTTCAGGTCAGACCACATCTGAGGCGAGAACAACTCTCCCCGGTGTTTATAAGCTTTGGTCAAAGGAGACCAACAAGCGCATGAAAGACACAAATGCCGACGGCGACGAGTGGGATACAAAGTGCAACTTCTGGAACAACGTTTCTCTCTGCGGAATAGGTCTTCACGATTCAACGTGGCGAGGCGGATATTTCGGCGGTGAGATATACAAATACAACGGCTCTCACGGCTGTATAAATATGAGCTATGACGACGCCAAATATGTTTATGACAACGTGCCTTATGGTACGCCTGTTGTTATGTACTACAAGTCTGCGAAATAATAAGGACGGTCAAGGTATCATGCCTTGACCGCTTTTTGTAAGGAGTGTTTTTTATGGAAAAGATATTATACAGAGAGGGCTTTACGACTGAGGAGCTTCCAAACGAGGTGATAGAGCGTATCAAAGGCGTTTCCTATAAGGAAAATCCCTATGTGAAGCTGGGCGACCTTGCCTATCTTCGTGTGAGATATTATGACTTTGAGCATAAGGTGCAGTCGGGGGAGCTTATCGTGGCGAGGAAGCTTGCGCAGGAGGTTCTGGATATCTTCTATGAGCTTTTCGAGGGCGGTTATGAGATAGAAAAAATCAGGCTCGTGGACGAGTATGACGCTGATGATGAAAGGTCAATGGCGGATAACAATTCCTCTGCCTTCAATTATAGGGTGGTGGCTGGTACCAACACTATCTCGGCTCACAGCTACGGCAGGGCGATAGACATAAACCCTCTTATAAATCCTTATATAGTGGGGAATAAGGTCATGCCTGCCAATGCTACAGAGTATGCAGACCGTGACAAGGCTTTTGATCACAAGATTGACAGAACAGACCTTTGCTATTGCATTTTCAGGCGTCACGGCTGGAAATGGGGTGGCGACTGGAACAATTCTAAGGATTATCAGCATTTTTACAAAGAGTACGATTCTCCGCTGAAAATGGCTGTAAATAAGCTGAAAAGAGCGTTGTTACGTTAGTTTGCGAGGTTTACCTAGGAAAGCGATATGAAATCATAAGTTATATATGTATACCGATTAACTAAAAATTAATAATGAATTTATGCAAGTTTTATCATTCGCTCTTGCATTTTGCTGTAATGTGTGTTATAATGATTAAGCCGCCAAAAAAGACGGCAAAAGGCTATTTTCTTGCATTTGTGCGAAAAACCACGCTTTGGGTTTACTTGCGCTTATGCAGGATTGCAGGATTTTAATTTCTTCCTGCAAATTTTTTTATTAAAAACAGCTAAAAATCGGCTATGAGCCGTGAAATAACATACGTTGCTGAACGATAAGCTATAATTTTTTTACAGTTTGGCAGGAAAGGGTGATAAAAATGGAACGCATGGAGGATATGACTAATGTAAAAAGCCTGTATTCACCGAAATTCGAGCATGATAACTGCGGAATAGGTGCTGTTGTGAACATTAAGGGCAAAAAGAGCCACGATACTGTTGCAAATGCGCTGACTATCGTTGAAACGCTTGAGCATCGTGCTGGTAAGGACGCAGAGGGCAAAACAGGTGACGGAGTAGGTATCCTGCTTCAGATCTCACATAAATTCTTCAAGAAGATCGCTGCCGCAGAGCTTGGCATCACGCTGGGCGAGGAAAGAGATTATGCTGTTGGTATGTTCTTCTTCCCACAGAACGAGCTTGCGAGAAATCAGGCAAAGAAGATGTTTGAGATAATCGCCGAAAAAGAGGGTCTGGAGATCCTTGGCTGGAGAGTCGTTCCTGCAAAGCCTGAGGTGCTTGGCAAGAGAGCTGCCCAGTGTATGCCTGCCATAATGCAGTGCTTCATCAAGCGTCCAAAGGGCGTTAAAAAGGGTCTTGACTTTGACCGCAAGCTATATGTTGCAAGACGTGTGTTCGAGCAGTCGAATGAGGACACCTACGTTGTATCACTTTCAAGCAGAACTATAGTATATAAAGGAATGTTCCTTGTGCAGGATCTCAGAAAGTTCTTCCCTGACCTTCAGGATAAGGACTACGAGTCTGCTATCGCTATGGTACATTCAAGATTTTCTACCAACACAAACCCAAGCTGGCAGAGAGCGCATCCTAACAGAATGATCGTTCACAACGGTGAGATAAACACTATCAGAGGCAATGCTGATAAAATGCTCGCTCGTGAGGAAACGATGAAGTCTGAGCATTTGAAAGGCGACCTTGACAAGGTCACACCTGTTGTAAACACAGAAGGCTCTGACTCTGCAATGCTCGACAACACACTTGAATTTTTGGTCATGAGTGGAATGGATCTGCCGCTGGCTGTCATGATAACGATCCCTGAGCCATGGGATAACAACGGCACGATGAGTCAGGCTAAGAAAGACTTCTATCAGTATTACGCAACTATGATGGAGCCATGGGACGGACCTGCTTCTATCCTTTTCTCTGACGGAGATATCATGGGTGCAGTGCTTGACAGAAACGGTCTGCGTCCGTCAAGATATTATATCACAAAGGACGGCAATCTTATTCTTTCATCTGAGGTTGGCGCACTTCCTATCCCGTCAGACAATATCGTTGAAAAGGAAAGACTTCGCCCAGGCAAAATGCTTCTTGTTGATACTGTTCAGGGCAGAGTTATCGACGATGACGAGCTTAAGGAATACTATGCTTCAAAGCAGCCTTACGGCGAGTGGCTTGACAGCAACCTTGTCAGACTTAAAGACCTTAAGATACCAAACATCAAGGTAGAGGAACACGGATACGAGGAAAGACAAAGACTTCAGAAAGCTTTTGGCTATACCTATGAGGACGTTATGACATCTATCCTGCCAATGGCAAAGAACGGCTCTGAGTCTATTGCCGCTATGGGTACAGACAGCCCGCTTGCAGTACTTTCAAAAGAGCCTCAGCCACTGTTCAACTACTTCAAACAGCTCTTTGCACAGGTAACAAATCCGCCTATAGACGCTATCAGAGAGGAAATAGTTACCTCCACAACTGTCTATATTGGTGAGGACGGCAACATTCTTGAAGAAAAGCCTGAAAATTGCAAGGTAATGAAGATACACGACCCTATCCTTACCTCGACAGATATCCTTAAAATAAAGAATATGCACATTCCTGGCTTTAAGGTAGCTGTTATCCCTATACTTTATTATAAGAACACAAGACTTGAAAAGGCTATAAACAGACTTTATATAGAAGCAGACAAGGCGTTCAGCGAGGGCGCAAATATCCTTATCCTTTCAGACAGGGGAGTTGACGAGAACCACCTTGCTATCCCGTCACTGCTTGCAGTATCAGCGCTTCATCAGCACCTTGTTGTTACAAAGAAGAGAACATCTCTTGCTATTATCCTCGAAAGCGGCGAGCCTAGAGAAGTTCATCACTTTGCAACACTGCTTGGCTATGGCGCTTCCGCTATCAACCCTTATCTTGCTCAGGAAACTATTCACGAGCTTATTGCTGACGACCTTCTCGATAAGGATTACTATGCCGCTGTTGACGATTATAATGCAGCTGTTCTCCATGGTATCGTAAAGATAGCTTCAAAAATGGGTATCTCTACTATACAGTCATATCAAGGCTCACAGATATTTGAGGCTATCGGTATCGGTCAGGATGTTATAAACAAGTATTTCACAGGTACAGTCAGCAGAATAGGCGGTATCACTATCTCTGATATTGAAAAGAACGTTGACAGACTTCATACATCAGCCTTTGACCCTCTTGGACTTGGCACAGACACAGAGCTTGAATCAAGAGGAAGCCACAAGTTCAGAAGCGGTAAGGAGGAGCATCTCTACAATCCTCAGTCTATCTATCTGCTCCAGCAGGCTGCAAGGACTGGTGACTATGAAACATACAAGAAGTATTCAAAGCTTATCTCTGAGGAAATGGATCCTGTGAACATCAGAGGTCTTATGGATTTCAACTTTGCTGAGAATCCTGTTCCGCTGGAGGAAGTTGAGAGCGTTGACTCTATTGTAAGAAGATTTAAGACGGGCGCTATGTCATACGGCTCTATCTCGCAGGAAGCTCATGAAGCACTTGCTATCGCAATGAACAGACTTCACGGCAAGTCAAACTCAGGCGAGGGCGGTGAGAGCCTTGACAGACTTCTCACAAAGGGTACTTCTGAGGACAGATGTTCAGCTATCAAGCAGGTGGCTTCGGGACGTTTCGGTGTAACTTCAAGATACCTCACATCTGCTGATGAGATACAGATAAAAATGGCACAGGGCGCAAAGCCTGGCGAGGGCGGTCATCTCCCTGGCAAAAAGGTTTATCCATGGATAGCTAAAACAAGACACTCCACACCTGGCGTGTCGCTTATCTCACCTCCGCCACACCACGATATCTACTCTATCGAGGACTTGGCTCAGCTTATCTATGACCTGAAAAACGCAAACAAGAACGCAAGAATTTCTGTAAAGCTCGTTTCTGAGTGCGGTGTTGGTACAGTTGCGGCAGGCGTTGCAAAGGCAGGCGCAGGAGTTATCCTTATCTCAGGCTATGACGGCGGTACAGGTGCGGCTCCTAGAAACTCTATCTACAATGCAGGACTTCCATGGGAGCTTGGACTTGCAGAAGCACACCAGACCCTTATCAAGAACGGTCTTAGAAACAAGGTCGTTATCGAAACAGACGGAAAGCTCATGACAGGCCGTGATGTTGTTATCGCAGCGATCCTTGGCGCAGAGGAGTTCGGCTTTGCTACCGCTCCGCTGATAACACTTGGCTGTGCAATGATGAGAGTATGTAATCTTGATACTTGCCCATTTGGTGTTGCAACACAGAACCCGGAGCTTAGAAAGAAGTTCCCCGGCAAGCCTGAATATGTAATGAATTTTATGATATTCGTGGCTTCCGAGCTTAGAGAATATATGTCAAAGCTTGGCGTAAGAACAGTTGACGAGCTTGTGGGAAGAATTGACCTTATCAAGCCAAAGGCTGGTATCACAGGCACTGCGGCACAAGTTGACCTTTCTAATATCATCAACTCTGATTACGTTTCAGAAAAGGTAGAATACAACAAGAAATCCAAGTATGACTTCAAGCTTGAAAACACTCTTGATGAAAAGGTACTCATGAAGGAGTTTGAGAAAAACCTTAAGAGTGGTGAGAAGAAGTCTATCACAGTAAATGTCAAGAACACAGACCGTTCATTCGGTACTATCTTCGGTTCAGAGATAACAAGAAAGTATTATAACACACTTGCTGACGATACATACAAGATAGTCTGCAACGGCTCAGGCGGACAGAGCTTCGGCGCATTTATCCCGAACGGCTTGACCCTCGAGCTTGTGGGCGACTCTAACGATTATTTCGGCAAGGGACTTTCAGGCGGTAAGCTCGTTGTTTATCCTCCAAAGGATTCCACTTTCAAAGCCGAGGACAATATCATTATCGGTAACGTTGCACTTTACGGCGCAACAAGCGGTAAGGCGTTCATCGACGGTGTTGCAGGCGAGCGTTTCTGCGTAAGAAACTCAGGCGCAGTGGCAGTTGTCGAGGGCGTTGGCGACCACGGCTGTGAGTATATGACAGGCGGCTGTGTGGTAGTTATCGGCAAGACGGGCAAAAACTTTGCGGCAGGTATGTCGGGCGGTGTAGCTTACGTTCTTGACGAGGACAGACACCTTTACACAAGACTCAACAAGGAAATGGTACTTTTCTCTGAGGTCAAGGAGAAGTACGATATAATTCAGCTCAAAGACCTTATCCAGCAGCACGTTGACGCAACAGGCTCTGAAAAGGGCAAGCGTATTCTTGATAACTTTGAGGAATATCTGCCTAAGTTCAAGAAGATAATCCCTCACGATTACAAGAAGATGATGTCTGCTATAGCTTCAATGGAAGAAAAGGGTATGAGTAGTGATCAGGCGCAGATAGAAGCATTCTATCAGATCATCAACGGCAAGCAGTAAGCCTGCGCACATGAGATATTGTACTTTTAAAAACGAAAGGAGGATATACTTGCCGTGAAAGCAAGTATAGTTGAGATATGGGAAAGCCAACTGGTTTTATGGACTATAAGCGTGAGGACGCAGCAGCGTTCTCCGTTGAGGAACGTATAAAGAATTTTAATGAATTTCACACTCCTCTTTCAAAGGAGGAGCAGCAGAAGCAGGGAGCAAGATGTATGGACTGCGGTGTGCCGTTCTGTCAGGCAGGAATGAAGATAGGCAACGCATTTTCAGGCTGTCCGCTTAACAATCTTATCCCTGAATGGAACGACCTTATATACAAGGGCAACTGGGAGCAGGCATATTACAGACTTCATATGACGAACAATTTTCCTGAGTTCACATCAAGAGTTTGTCCTGCACTTTGCGAAAAAGCCTGCACCTGCGGAGCTAATGGCGACGCTGTTACCACAAAGGCTAACGAATACGGCATTATCGAAAATGCTTATGCCTGCGGATATGCTTCAGCAAGAGTGCCAAAGGTAAGAACAGGAAAGACTATCGCTGTTATAGGCTCAGGCCCGTCAGGTCTTGCTGCCGCTGACCAGCTCAATCAGAGAGGTCACAGTGTAACAGTTTTCGAGCGTGAGGACAGAGTGGGCGGTCTGCTTATGTACGGCATACCGAACATGAAGCTTGAAAAGCAGATAATCGAGCGCAAGATAAACATAATGAAAGAAGAGGGCATCGAGTTCCGCACAGACGTTAATGTGGGCAAGGATATCACAGCGGCTGAGCTTCTCAAGGACTTCGACAGAGTAATACTTTGTTGTGGTGCTTCAAACCCTAGAGATATCAAAGCCGAGGGCAGAGATGCAAAGGGTATCTATTTTGCAGTGGATTTTCTGAAATCCACAACTAAGGCGCTGCTGAACGGCGGCCTTACGGATAAAAACCACATTTCCGCAAAGGGCAAGAACGTCATGGTAATAGGTGGCGGAGATACAGGAAATGACTGCGTTGGTACAAGCGTAAGACATGGCGCAAAGAGCGTTTTGCAGCTTGAAATGATGCCAAAGCTTCCTGACACGAGAGCCGAGAACAACCCATGGCCACAGTGGCCAATGGTCTGCAAGACAGATTACGGTCAGGAGGAAGCTATCGGTGTGTTCGGTCATGACCCGAGAGTTTATCAGACAACTGTCAAGGAGTTTCTCAAAGACAAAAAGGGCAATCTTAAGGGCGCAGTGCTTGTAAAGCTCTCCCCGGAGAAAGACCCTAAGTCAGGCAGAACGATAATGAAGCCTGTTGAGGGCAGCGAATACAAGGTAGAAACCGAGCTTGTTCTTATTGCGGCAGGCTTTCTGGGATCTGAAAGCTATCTCACAAAGGCTTTTGGCGTTGAGGTAGACGGCAGAACGAATATCGCAACAGCCGACGGCACACATCAGACAAACGTGAAGAACGTCTTTGCCGCAGGCGACGTGCGCAGAGGACAGTCACTTGTAGTATGGGCTATCAGAGAGGGCAGAGATGTTGCCCGTGAGGTGGATAAGAGCCTTATGGAGTATACAAATCTGTAATACGAGGTAAAAATATAACACCGTCCGAGGAGTTCGGGCGGTGTTTTTTGTGTGTAGGGTATCATACCCATGGGCGGCGACAAAAAATCCGCTACCATAAATGATAGCGGATTTGGGTGCAGGGACACGTCCCTGCTGGAGCTGCTAACCGGGCTTGAACCGGTGACCTCGTCCTTACCAAGGACGTGCTCTACCTACTGAGCCATAGCAGCAAACCAATTACAGTAATATATTATACACTATCTCTGCCGCTTTGTCAAGCCCTTTTCACAACTTTTTTACTCTATTCCCTCATCATCATCGTCATCTGCCTGAACACTTGGGTCGTAATCATCGTATGTGTCCATAAAATTGTACTTCTTACCCTTGTATTCGTATTGTATCACAGTGCGCAGATTGACGTTATAAACGCTCTTGAAAATGTTGTTTTCAATGTTGGGATTGGTGGCACGGAACTTCGCTATAAGCTCTTTCATCTCCTGCCGCTTTGATACTTCACCCTTTTTCTCTAACCCCTCGTAGCTCTCAGTGAAACGGCAGGCACAGCGGATAAAATGCAGATCGTTCTGCTCCACCCAGCGGATAATGTCCGCCTCTTTCACCATGTACAGGGGTCTGATAAGCTCCATGCCTGCGTAGTTCCTCGAGTGTAGCTTAGGCATCATAGTCTGTATCTGTCCTCCGTATACCATGCTCATGAGTATGGTTTCTATAACATCATCAAAATGATGTCCCAAAGCTATCTTGTTGCACCCAAGATCCTGCGCAAATTTGTAAAGCCAGCCACGTCTCATTCTTGCACAAAGATAGCATGGGTTGCGTTTTGTGTTGTATGCAATGTCAAAGACCTTTGTTTCAAACATTTTTATGGGTATTCCCATAAGCGCCGCATTGTCGATTATTCTCTGCCTGTTTGCGTCGCTGTAGCCGGGGTTCATCACAATAAACTCCAGCCCGATATCCATTCCCTGATATTTCTGCAAATGCTGCATACACTTAGCAAGAAGCATTGAGTCCTTGCCGCCTGATATGCACACCGCTATCTTGTCGCCTGGCTTTATCATATCGTAACGCTCATATCCCATTACGAACTTGTTCCATATATCTCTGCGAAAATCAGTCACGATGCTCCGCTCTATCTTCTGCTGTGGCGTCAATATTCTTGACATCTCAAACTCTCCTTAAAATATTCAAATTACTAATTAAATTCTACTATTTTTATGGGAATTTGTCAACCATATTCGTGTTGACATTGTATTGTGATATTGTTATAATAGAATAAAGTATTAAAGCAGGAGGATATTATGAGCGAAAATATAGAACGTGAGATAAAAATTTCTCTCACACAGGAGCAGTACAAGACCGCTGAAAAGCTTTTTCAGTGGGGCAAAATAATAGAGCAGACCAATTTTTATTATATTCCGCAAAGAGATTCAGGCATGACAAGTATCAGGGTAAGACAAATAGGGGATAGGTATTTTTTACAGCTTAAAGCACCTATCTCCGAAAACGGTGCACTTCATGTGAAAAAAGAGTATGAACAACAGCTTGACAACCTGCCTGAAACGCTCACCGCACAGGAGCTTTCACAGCTTGTGGGGAGAGATTTCCCTGCCGCTGACCTTGCAGGCTCTTTGCATACTCAGCGCAGGCTCTGCACCGATTTCGACCATGTTGAGATATGCCTTGACAAAAGCGAATATCTAGGCTTGACAGACTATGAGTTGGAGCTTGAATATACAGCCGACTATCCCGAAAAGCCTTTGGAGATACTGAAAAATGCAGGTATCACACAGGGAGAAGCGGTAATAGGCAAGTATGCAAGATTTATGGAAAGAGCGAAAAAGCTTGGAAAGTGCTGATTTTCGCCTATCTGCGGTCATTTTCTATGAAAAAGCACCCACAGCCTGCAAAGGTTTGGGCAATAATGATAATTGACAGTGACGTTATAATATGTTATTATATTAAAGTGTTAAAACGTATGAAATGGTATTTTGACGATACCCGAAAGGAAGTTAATAATGAAAAGATCTATTTTTAAGACTATCGCATCACTTTCCGCTGCTGCCATGATGCTTTTGGCTGTAGGCTGCGGAAGCACATCTGATTCTTCATCAGTAGCAGGCACAAACAGCACAGCCGCTGCAACAGGTGAGGATAACTCACTTCAGAAAGTTCTTGATTCAGGCAAGCTTGTGCTTGGTCTTGACCCAACATTCAAGCCAATGGGCTACACAGACGAGAACGACAACATTGTAGGCTTTGATATCGACGTTGCAAAGGAAGTTTGCTCAAGACTTGGTGTAGAGCTTGAAACTTACTCTGTAAACTGGGATACAAAGGAGCAGGACCTTAATGCCGGCACAATAGATTGTATCTGGAACGGCCTTTCTGTCAGCGATGAGAGAAAGAAAGTAATGCTCATGAGCGAGCCTTACATGAAGAATGAAATGGTGTTCGTTGTAAACGGCTCAAGCGACGTTGCTTCACAGGCTGATCTTGCAGGCAAGAACATTGCCGTACAGAACGGCTCAACAGCACAGGAAACACTTCTTGCATCTGACGTTGTAGCAAATGGTGCGACAACAACAGAGCTTGCAACAAATGTTGAAGCCCTCCAGCAGCTGGAGCTTAACATGGTAGACGCAGCGTTCCTTGACTCAGTAGTTGCAAACTACGAGATATCCACATCAGGCAAGGATTACAAGGTGCTTCCTGACGGCCTTGACCCAGAGGAGTACGCTATCGGCTTCAGACTTGGCGATCAGGCACTTTGCGACAAGATCGAGGAGATCCTTCACGAAATGAAGCAGGACGGCAAGCTCGCTGAGATATCAACAACTTGGTTCGGAAGCGACATCACGACCATAGAATAATCACAAAAACATTCAATCGGACAGTCTTCGGGCTGTCCGATTTTTTTTGCTTGATTAAGTTTTTCTGCGTGTCATATCTTTAGAAAATAAAAAGTCTCGCAAACAACGTGTTTACGAGACTTTTTGGCGGAGAAGGAGGGATTAAATATACCACTTCACACCACTTTTTATTGCTTTATAAAATTGCTTGTAAACCACGCATTTACGTCATTTAAGCCGCCTTTCTTGTTTCATGTTTCGCAAGCATATATTTATAATTCAGCTTTATCGTGTACAATTCGTGTACGCCAAATCAGACGATCTCATTCAATATCTTCACTGCACGTTCTTCCTCTCGTGGGTAGAGGTGCGAGTAGGTGTTCCATGTCATTGATATGTTGGAGTGACCTAAACGTCTTGCTATCTCCTGAATGTTTATGCCCTCATTGGCGAGCAGGGAAGCGTGGCTGTGACGGAAGTCATGAATACGGATACGTTTGACACCTGCCAAGTCTGCAAACTTCTTGTTTGTCTTTTCAAGGGACGTGTCACGAATAGGACGCTCGCCACCGCAGATGTACATATTATCATTGAACTTCGGCACAGCTTTCTTACAACGTTCGTAATGCTCATCAAGCACTGTTTTGAGAGGCTCTGGTATTTGTATCGTCCGTATGCTTGGCTTGTTCTTTGGCGGCGTGATACGATCACCGCCTTTTAGCTTCTGAGCAATGCTCTTGGTGATGGATATGTAGCCGTCTTTTATATCCGTCCATTGCAGGGCGTATATCTCGCCTTTTCGCATACCCATGAAAAACGCTATGTTGAAAAATACATAGTAGTTCCATTCGTACATTGAACCGCTATCCTCTGCTTCCTGAGCGTAATTCTTAGCTGCCGATATGTATTTCTTGAACTCGTCAGGCGTGTAGAAAAGCATTTCTTTCTTGGCTTCAAGGGGCGCTTTGAAGTTGCCTGCGGTTATAACGGGATTTTTCGGAATGTATTCCATTTTCACAGCATAGTTCATCATTGCACGAAATTCGCCATAAATGTTCTTTCGAGTGACGATAGCCAATCCCTGTTCTGACAGCTCCTGCTTCCATTTCTGCACCATTGGCACGTTCAGATTATCTATCCTCACGCTTTCAAAGGTGGGCAGGACGTTCTTTTTCAGTATTCTTAGGGACTTGTCCAGTGATGTTTCACGGACCTCCGAACGCTTGGCGGTGATGTACTCCGTGAATAGCTGTCCGATAGTCATTTTCGGAGTTATCTCTTTAGCATTGAGCTTTTGTGTAAGCTGGAGTTCAAGCTGCTTAGCCGTCTCTGCACCAAACACCACACGGTCTATCTGATGAGACTTTCCGAAACTGTCCGTATAATTGATACGTACACGATATTTTTGCAGACCGTCTTTTCTGATGTTCTTTCCGTTCTTGTCTGTCATTTTGTAGATCGGCATAAATATTCCTCCTATTCTTGACACTTCCTTGAAAGTGTGCTACAATAAAAGGGCAAAATTCGCCCTTTCGTGGTTGAAGTGGGTGTGAATTTTAATCGAGCTGATACTGTCAATATCAGTTCACCTGTCCTCTGAGTGCTGTCAACGCTCGGAGGACTTTTTTGGTTATGTAGTTGCTTCGCTGTATATGATAGGCAAAAAGTTTGCTTCGTTTATTATCTTGACTTTCTTGCCTGCCTCTTGAAGTTCCCTTGCTTTGAGTACCTCAGAGCCGTAATTGCCGTATGACCAATCAGGACTGCCGTAAGCTCCTACTACAAGATAGTCAGTCTTGCCACTTACGGACGTTCTGATAGTTGCACCCATTGCTTCATATATCGGCGTTATCTCACTTGTATCTCCGAGCTGACACTCGCCTGTGAAAACAAGCACCTTGCCGTCAAGGTTTATAAGTTCCTCTGATGAAACGTCCTTGTCAAACTCAGGCTTGCAAATATCATTGAAAACCTCCAGCATTTCATCAAGCTCGTGCTGTTCAAGTATGCCGTCTTCCAAAGCATTTTCTATTATTCTTTTCAGTTTATCGAAAGGATAAATATTGCAGAACTCCTCGTTGCAATCAAGCCAATCTTTCAGCTCCATAACTTCTTCGTCAGTAAGGATATTGTCGTCAGTAATATCCAACAGCATTTCCTGTAGTTCTCGTATGGCTTTGGTCTTTGCTGAGTAGCGAACGTTATAGCTGTTCTTTTTCAACGTGAATTTTGAATGATTATGTATCGTTGGCGTCGCTTTCTCGCTCAGCTTTTCAAATACCTGCTGAGTTGCCAACACATCAGACAATGCACGGTGGGCAGAGTCATTGGTGACATTAAGCTTCCTGCATAGCGTACTCAGCTTGTGATTTTCAAGTTTTGGAAACACCTGTTGAGAAAGCTCCAACGTGTCACATACTTTGTTCTTGTATGGCAGATTAAAACGCTGACAAGCTGCTGAAATAAATTGGCTGTCAAAATCAATGTTATGTCCTACAAGTATATCGTTCCCGATAAATTTCAAGAACTTTGGAAGCACAATATTTATACTTGGAGCGTCCGACACCATTTCATTTGTTATCCCTGTGAGATCTTCAACTTCCTCTGGTATTCTTTTCTTCGGCTTAACAAGCTGCTCAAATGTGTCAACTATCTCAGAGCCTTCAACAAGCACCGCTCCAAATTCTGTGATAAAGTCATACTGTGGGTTTAGCCCTGTTGTTTCAAGGTCGATGACAACATATCTGTTTGGAGTGTTAGCAATTTTCCGCTTATGTTCCGCTCTTGAATTGACTTCTCTTGCAGGAACATCTTCGCCTTCCGAAAAATTTTCAGATGTATCTATACTTATGGTATTTCTTTTTGTGTCCGTCTGTTTTTGAACTTCCTGCCATGTTATCTCTTTATTGCGTTCTTTCTTATTATGATAGTACCTTGCAACGCAGATAATAGCAATAACGGCGGCTATTATCACAAATGGCACGTTGTCGCCTCCTTTTTATATTCACATTGTCTCGACTTCTTCAAGCGCATCAAAGCTGAAAAAGTCACCTCTGACTATATGCTCCATTTCGTGAGCTATAGTCTTTTTTTGTTCCTCATAGGATAGCCTAGAGTTTATGTATATATTATAAAATCCGTCAGAATCCATTGCTGTCACTCCCTTTACCGATATAGGCAAAGGAACGTATCTAATGCAATAATCCAATCTATTCACTATCCTTTTGCATACGCTTTAAAATCTCAACTGTAGCTTCTATATCCTCTTTGGTGACGTTCTTTGACACACTAAAGAGGATCTTCATTTCTGGTCGTGTTCTCAGCTCATCTATTATATCTCTTGTTTCGTCATCAAGATATATAGGCTCGTTGTGTGCTTCGACTTTGATATTATCTTCACCGTTCAACAAATAATCAACAGAAACTCCGAAATATTCAGCTATCTTTGATAGTGTATCTGTAGATAACTTCTTTTTTCTGCCTGCTTTTAAATCGGTTAAAGAGCCTCTGCTTGCACCTGTTTCTTTGCACATTACTGTTACATTTATATTTCTCTTTTTGCACAAGCTTTCAATTCTATTGTACAATTCTGACATAGTTACACCTCATAATTTGTGTAATATAACAAAATTACGCAAAAGAGTAATTTTCACTTGACAATTACGCAAAAGTGTAATATAATACAGTCAAGGCAATACGCAAGAGCGTAATATTTGTATCTGGTAAATATATTATATTACATTTAAACGTAACTGTCAATATGTAAAACACATATTAGTGTGAATATTATGCAAAGGTGGTGTTAATTATTAGTGAACGCAAAAGACCGCTGACTGAGTACGGCGTGGAAGTCAAGGTACGTCTTGTTAAACTCAACAAGACACAGAAGTGGCTCATTGAGGAAGTCAAGAAGCTTCTTCCTGAAACTTATCTCGACACATCAAACCTGTATAAGATAATGACGGGTGAGATAAAGTCAAACAAGATTGAAGCGGCTATCAATGAAGTCCTTGACATTAATTATACTCAGAACGCTGAAAATGTCAACAGCTAACAGTCCGATTGAACGGACAGAAAATGAGGTGTGAGAAAGTGGAACAGAAAATTACTGCTATTCCAAGAGGGTGTGACAGTGCTAGGGTTGAGCAGGTGATCGTAACAAGAGCCTTGAAAGGTGCAGGAACAGAAGATGACCCCTGTAGAGAGGTCATTCAGTATTGGACTCTTGACGGAGAGCTGATTGTAACAAGGTCACAATATGAGGAGGGCAAACGTTGAATTTGAAAAAGATAGCGTACTATCTCGGTATTGCGTTGTGTCTAGCAAGTCCGCTTGCATTCGGTATATGTATGCTAATAGGGCTTGATAACACAGTTCCGTTGTCTCTCATGATAACTAGCAATGTTTGCAGGATATGTTCGCTGGAAGCAGAAATGACAGAAAACACAATGAGGAGTGACAAAGCAATGAAACTGTACAAGGTAACGACGATAGACCAGTATCATTATAAAAGGGTGTTCACAGTAGCAGCAAAGAGTCAGTACGAGGCTCTGACAAAGGCAAGTGTTATTTGTCCCCATGAGAATGTTTTGACAATCGAGGAGGTGAGATAAATGAGGTCACCTGACATTGAAATGGCAGTGCGGCTGTACTATGAAAAGCCCGAAATAACCAATTCGGATATCAAGGAGCTGTTCGGCACAGGTGAAACGCAGACTATCAAGATCAAGAAAGCTGTTAAGGAAGAAATGGTAAAGCGTGGTGTGAAGTCATGGTTGCCACACTCGGTCAATACCGAGATAGCCTACGAGGTGTGGGGTATTGATATCGACAACTTCGAGAAAAGGCTTAAAAAGCTCCGCACACTTTACGGAAAGGACGTGAGAAAATGATAGCCGTACTAGAGATAATCAGATGTGCCGCAGCGGTAGCGCTCTTGGTGGTGCTTACAATTTATGTAGCGTACAGGTGGTATGTAAGCGTAAAAGAAACTGCCTACGAGAATGCAGAGGAGAGCATTAAGCGTGCAGTGAGAGAAGCAGGCAGACCAGTGGTCAAGGTCGAAGTTGAAATGAAAGGAAAGTGGTAATGAACATTGTAGGAATACTGCTAATAACAGTAGCCGTGCTTGCAGGGATAGATGTAGTGATGTATCTTGTGCTGAGCGTGGCTGATAGGCACCGGGAGAAACGCTTTGAGAAAGAGGAGGATAACGATGATAACGAAAGAGGAGTTTGAAAATGACAGCTGAGCAAATAGAAGAAAAGATCGATGACATTTCTCATTATGTTGGTTATATAGGTGAGCAAAAAGTTAGATTTTTTGCATCTAATAATGGAGATGTGTTTATACCACACTGTTATATTGACGAACTTATAGCTGTGCCTAAAAGTACAATGCGTGTCAAGATTTGCAAAAGCGAAGTTCAATCAGTGATCGGTCAGCTAAAGAAAGTTGAAAGTCTTTTTAACGGTAATCAGGGATTTTATAATAGTTTGAGAGAAGACCAAGTAGCACCATATATGCTTTTGTATTCTAGGTTAAACATTGAGGATACAAAAAATAAATACATAATGTTAATGAATTTGGTTGAGCAAGCAAAGCAAGAATTAACGCACAAAGAAAACGAGCCTGCACCTGCGGCAACAGGCACAAGCTCGGAGGTATCTGTAAAAGAAGATACCGATAACATACACCTTAACGATAGCACACTTCTTAACATTTGTCAAGAAGGAATAGAGGAAATGGCGAAAATAGCCCTTGATGATTATCCAAACGAATTTCTGACAGGATATGTTGAGGCTTTCAAGGACAACATCAGGAGGTTGAGAGGTGAGCAAAGTGACTAACTACTCTTGCATTGATTGCAAGCACCTGAAAAGTTGCCTAGAAAGTAGTAGGCGTTATCCTTGCAGAGATTTCAAGCTGGCAGAGCCAGCGATACTAGAGAGGAGAGGTCGAAAGCATGACAGTAAAAGAAAGGCTTGACGCTATGGCTGACATGGCGTTAATGGAACTAAAAATGAAAAAAACGCAAGAGTATGGTACTGTTACCGAAGGCGTCTACCCCATGATGACAGGCAACGTGTGGACGTCTGGCGGAAGAACATTGGGCGTTCAGATTTTCACACCTGACATTTGGGCAGTGGCAAAAGAGGTCGGTGCTGAGGTGTTGGAAAACGGAACTGAATCGTATTTCATGTACAAAAATATCGCATTTTTCAAGTACAAAGGCGGTGTTCCAAATGCGTAGCAAATACAATACCTGCGTAGGCTGTACAGCCATAGGTCTGCCTTGCAAGCACTGCGGACTTGACCGCAACGTCACCGCATACAACTGTGACAAATGTGGCAACGAGATAGACCCTGAAACAGAGTGTATGTACATCTGTGAGAATGTGGAATACTGCAAGGATTGTTTCAGGGAAATGCTTATCGACCGCATATCTGAGAACGAAGACGTAGAAATAAGTGATCTGGCAGCTCTGCTAGCTCTGGACTACAAAGAAGATGATCTTTATGAATATGACGAGGAGGACTATGACAAATGAAAAAGCAAATGTCTGCGGAAGATTACCGCAATGACGAAGCGTTCAGCCGCTCACAGCTTTTCAAGCTGTCAAAGTCGCCTGCGCATTTCAAGTACGCCCTTGAAAATCCCGAAGTAGAGACCCCTGCGCTTGCTTTCGGCACAGCCTTCCATGCTTATGTTCTTGAAAAGGACAAATTCGACAGCGAGTACATAGTCGCTCCGAAGCTTGACAGGCGTACCAAAGAGGGCAAGGCACTTGCGGCTCAGATAGAGGCAAGCGGTAAGATACCCATAAGCGAGGACGTTTTTGCACAGATACAGGCAATGGCTGAAAGTGTGATGTCAAACAAATATGCTGCCGCCTTGCTTAACGGCGGTGAACATGAAAAATCATACTTCTGGACGGACAAGCTCACGGGGCTTAAACTCAAATGCCGTCCTGACTGCCGCACAGACCTCAAATCAACGTCAGTCATAGTTGACCTCAAGACTACTGAGAATGCCGATACAGACAGTTTTATGCACAGCTGCATAAAGTACGGCTATGACTTGCAGACGGCGATGTACACGCAGGGGGTGTCAGAAATTGAGGGCAAGCCCCACAGATTTGTTTTTATCGCTGTTGAAAAGTCACCACCATATGCCTGCAACGTCCTTGAAGCCGACAATTTTATCATACAGAAAGGCACAAAAGACCTTAACGACTATCTTTACACTCTCAAGGAGTGTCTTAAAACAGGTAACTGGTACAGCTACAACGGCAAAAACGGCGATTTGAACGTCATGAGTTTGCCCGGTTGGCTGGCAAGAGAATACGAATAGGAGGACAAAACAATGGACGAAATAACAAACGCAGTAACAGTAACACCGGAAGTACCGCAGAACAGCACTATGCCTCTTGACAACATCAATCAGGGTACAGTCGCTATCGAAGCAAGCAGAGCCATTGCAGAAGCACAGGGTAAGCTTGTTATCGCAAAGAGATTTCCGAGAAATGAGATACAGGCTTTTGCCAACATGAAGAAAGCTTGTCAGCGTACAGGGCTTGCAAACAAGGCATTTTACAGCTATCCGAGAGGTGGCGAAACAGTTTCAGGACCAACTATCAGACTTGCGGAGGAACTTGCAAGGTGCTGGGGCAATATCGACTTTGGTATCAAAGAGCTTTCGCAGGACAACGGCAAGTCAGAAATGCAGGCGTATGCTTGGGACTTGGAGACGAACACAATGTCGGTGCAGAATTTCACCAATCCACACGCAAAAGAAGTAAAAGGCAAGATAAAGACCCTCACAAGCCTGCGTGATATCTATGAGAATAACGCCAATATGGCAGGCAGAAGACTCAGAGCAAGGATACTTGCTGTGCTTCCTGCGGACTTCGTTGAAGAGGCGGTGGCAGAATGCAGAAAGACCCTTGCAGGCAAGAATAATATTCCTCTTACGGACCGTGTAAGGAAAATGGTGGTGGAGTTCGAGAAGCTGGGTGTGACGCAGGAAATGATAGAGAAACGTCTTGACAGAGGTCTTGACACCATGACAGCCGAAGATCTTACAGACTATATCGGCATCTTCAATTCACTGAAAGACAAGAACACAAAGGTGTCTGAGTGGTTTGAGTATGAGAAGATATCTACAGATATCTCGGCCGAAATAGACCAGCTCCAGACCGAGAAAGAGCAGGTGCTTTAATGCAGGCAAGATTACCTGACGGTTCTGTTATCATCAGTGGCTTTCTTGCAAAGGACGCAGAATACAAACAGGTGGGCGGCAACAACTCGTCGCTCACCAAGTTTTCAGTAAAAGTGGGCGAACGTCAGCCAAAGGTGCAAGGTGAGCGTGGCGAAGCCATATGGGCGAACTGTCAGTGCTGGCACTCTGTAGCAAGAGCCACAAAGGCGTTGAAAAAGTTTGACGTAGTGCTTTGCGTGGGCAAGGTGGAGAAAAAGGCATATACCAGCAAAGGCGGTGAAGAAAAAGTTGACGTACATCTTGCGTGCGAAGCCGTTTTTGTACAGCCTACCGCAGAAGCAGCACCCCCGCAAGAGCTAGGCGGTGACCTTTCCGACTTTGAGGAGGTGTTGAATGATGAGGGAACGCCATTCTGACGATATCATTGACGTTGATGCGAACGAGGAAAAGCATTTTGATATCGACATGAGTGATGCAGAAGCGGTGAAAACCGCCGTTGCTGTAAAGTATACAAAAGACGATTTTCTCTACACAGAGAAGCCATACGAAGCGATATACGATTACAAAAACGACCCTTTCATGCACAATCTGAAAATTGAGCAAATGGCTCAACAGGCGGCAGAGGTGGGCGTAAAAACGTTCAAAGGGCTGTATAAAAACTATGTCAAAATGCGAGAAATGCAGCGTGGGGCGAATGTTATTATCAATAACCCCACTGCGTTCTCAGGTCCGTATATGCAGCTTGACGCAGGCAAGTATAACGTTGATGACGGCGGTGTGTATCTTATTGACGAAAGCGGCAACTATCACGTTATCTGCCACCACCCGATCATACCCTTTGAGTGTTTGCAGAACATTGACACAGGCGAGGAAAAGCTCAACATAGCTTACCGCACTCGTGGAGAGTGGCAGGAAAAAGTCGTTTCAAAGGAGATACTATATAACAGCCGAAACATTTCACAGCTAGTTAAATGCGGTGTTGATGTGTCTTCTGAAACTGCCAAAGAGCTTGTTTCATATTTCCAGGAGATAGAGAGCCTTAACCGCAATTCTCTGCCGCTGAAAAGATCAGTGGGCAGGCTTGGCTACATAAACGGCGCAGGCTTTTCGCCATACGTCGAGGGGCTGACCTTTGACGGTGAGCAGAATTATTCCACCATTTTTAGTGCTATAAAAAGTCATGGCAGTTATGAGAAATGGAAAAAAGTCGCTATAGATTGCCGCAAGAAAAGCGTGATCGCAAAGATATTTCTTGCGGCGAGCTTCGCAAGTGCGCTTATTCAGCCGCTAGGCGGTCTGCCGTTCTTCGTTCACTTGTGGGGCGTTGATTCAGGCACAGGCAAAACAGTTGCTTTAATGCTTGCGGCTTCTGTTTGGGGAACTCCCGAAATGGGCGAATACATTCAGACGTTCAACAGCACAGTTGTCGGTCACGAGCGAACAGCAGCGTTTCTCAACAGTCTGCCGTTTCTCATTGACGAACTCCAGCTCAGCAAAGATAGTCATGGCAGAAGCCGATTTGACGTTTATCAGCTCGCTCAGGGTGTTGGACGTTCTAGGGGCACAAAAACAGGCGGCATAGAACGTACACCGACATGGCGAAACACTATCCTTACCACAGGCGAAAGCCCCATAGTGGGCGGTTCAGCAGGTGCAGGAGCGGTAAACAGAGTTATCGACATTGAATGTACAGCAAACAATATCGTAATAGCAGACGGCATGGCTGTGTCAGCGGTAATAAAACAAAACTATGGCTTTGCAGGGCGAGAATTTGTTGCAAAACTGTCCTCTCAAAAAGCCTTGACAATGGCACAAGAGGTCTATAACGATTATTTCACCAAGCTCTGCAAGTCGGACACAACGGAAAAGCAGGCAATGGCAGCGGCAATGATACTCACGGCTGATATGATTGCAGAAGCGTCCGTGTTCAAAACGAACGAGCCACTAACAATTGACGATATCTCACCGTATTTGCAGACCAAAAAATCGGTATCAGCAGGTGAACGAGGCTATCAGTATATGTGCGATTGGGTGGCGTCCAACAGCAAACGCTTTGCAACAGGTGAAGACAATAACGGCGAAGTGTTTGGACTTATCCAGGGCGATTTTGCGTATATCATACGTTCAAAATTCGACGAAGCGGCTTCAAAACAGGGCTTCGACACAAGGGCATTACTTAGCTGGTTAAAATCTAACGGCAAGATACTTGTGAGGGGGCGCAACAACACTCGTGGCAAGCGTATCGGTGGCGTGAACGTTGAGTGTGTTGTGTTGAGATTGCCAGATGAAACACCGGACTATTACACCGAAGAAGAAATGCGTGGGACGGACTTATCGGATTTCGGCATTTTGTGAGACATAAGTCCCACGAGGAAAACAACGTAAATGCGTGGTTTTCTGCATAGTGTGGGACTGTGGGACATTTTCCCCCTATATATACCTGTTTTAAATAGGTGATATAGAATCACAGCTTTGTTCACACGTTGTTAAAATATATGTGTGTTTTCCTATATAGGAAAATGTGCGAATTTGTCCCACAGTCCCACAACACCCCGAAAAGTGCGTAAATACGCATAGTTTTCGTGTGGGACGTTTGTCCCACGCTGTCCCCCACGTCCCACATAAGGAGGTAAAAAACATCAAATGAATGCAAGAATAAAACTCCGTGACTATCAGCAGGAGTGTATAGATAAGATAACGCAGGCAGAACAGGGGAAACATCTTGTGCAAATGGCGACAGGTCTTGGCAAGACTGTGACCTTTGCAAATATACCACGTCATGGACGTATGCTCATTCTGTCGCACAGAGAGGAACTTGTAAATCAGCCTCTGAAATACTTTGACTGCACAAAGGGTGTTGAAATGTCAAAGTACCATACCGACGGCAGTGAAGAGGTGGTGTCTGCAAGTATCCAGACCATGACACATAGGCTTGACAGGTTTTCACCTGATGATTTTGATATCATCATAGTAGACGAAGCACACCATGCAGCGGCTCAGAGTTATAAAACTGTCATAGATCACTTCACACCACGTCTTCTGCTGGGCTTCACAGCAACGCCTAACAGGGCTGACAAATGCAGACTGAATGATGTGTTTGATGATATCATATTTCAACGTGACCTGCGTTGGGGCATTGAACATGGTTATCTGTGTGATATCCTCTGCAAACGTGCTGACATAGGCTATGACCTTTCAGCAGTACATACACGGCTTGGCGACTACGCTCCGGGCGAGCTAGCAGAAGCAATGGACGGCACTGCGGACGCTATAGCACAAGCGTATAGAGAACACGCCAAAGGTGCAACGCTTATCTTTGCAGTATCTGTAGAACAGTGCTACGAGATAGCAAAACGCATCGAGGGGGCTGAGGTAGTCACAGGTCAGACTAAGGACAGGGCTGATATAATACGCCGTTTTACTCAGCGTGAGATACCTTGTCTTGTGAATTGCATGGTCTTCACTGAGGGAACAGACATACCCCTTGTGGAAACTGTTATCATAGCAAGACCCACACAGTCTGACGCATTGTATACGCAAATGGTAGGCAGAGGATTGAGGCTGCACCCTGACAAGGACAGGCTCACACTCATCGACTGTGTAGGGGTAACAGGCAAGGCAAGCCTGAGAACAGCTCCAAGTTTGCTCGGCATCGACATTTCAGAATTGCCAAAGAAGAGTCAGGACAAAATGGAGGGAATGCTCTTTGAACTTTCTGAAAAGGCTACTATGATGTCGGATTGTCCTGAAAGCTGGATAAAGAATGTTCGTATCGTAGACTTGTGGGCGCAGGAGCAGAAATATAATACCCATGACGTGAATTGGTTTAAGCTGCCGGATGGCGATATGAAGTGCAGTCTTGGTAAGGGAAAAACGCTGAGGATATCTGCACCCGATGCTTTGGGCATGGCAATATGGCAGGGACAGAAAATGCCTATGCAGCAGGCTCTTGATGAGGCGTACACAATTCTCTGCGAGCGTGAAGCAGATAGCAAATGCTTGTGGGATCTGAACATCTGCCGAAAGTGGGGCAAAGCGCCTGCTACTGATAATCAGAAAAACCTTATCCGCAGACGTGGTAGAAAGTATCTCAACAATTCGGATATCGACATAGAAAATCTGACAAAGTTTGAAGCAAGTCAGATACTCAACAGGATAATGAAAGGGTGAGGATATGGCAAGAAATGAAGACAGAGAGCAAATGACCCTTATCAAGTGGACACAACAGGCAAGCATTCGCAAGGCTTATCCTGAACTGAAACTGCTCTTTCACATACCGAATGAACGTCATTGCGACCCACGAGAGGGCAAGAGATTAAAGCTTATGGGTGTAAAGTCAGGCGTTCCTGATCTGTTCCTGCCTGTGGCACGGGGGAGGAACAAAGGACTGTTCATAGAGCTTAAAGCAGAGGACGGCAAGCCGTCAGATAATCAGATGTGGTGGTTTGCGGAGCTTGGCAAGCAGAACTATTTGGCGGCGATATGCTACGGCTGGAAGCAGGCAGCTGATATGCTAATGCACTATCTTGGCGGTGATGATAATGCTGGTCAAAACTGAGGTCATAAAGAAGGCAGACGAGCTGAACAGAATGGCGGCAAAGCTTCTGCCACTGCCAGAGGGGCTGACACAGGCAGAACAGCTTTTGTATAAGTCGCTTTGCATTGTGTACCGAGAGTTCAGAGCGGGGCAGATAAACAAGAAACAGGCGCTTGATGAGAAGCAGGAACTATACAGGGCATACATCAATGGGGTTTATGCACTTGATCTATGGCAGACATATGGGGAATATGCTAAGGTGTTTCAGAAATGTCAGTACGAGATACATCATGACGGCTGTGAGGTTTGCAAGAGGCTCAATGATATCTTATGCGGTATGGGGAGGGGCAAAGCCAATGAAACACACTGACCACACCCTCTGCTGGCACTGTCGCCACGCAGTACCGACAAAGGACAAGATAACAGGAGAATACCTCACAGGCTGTGCATGGTCCATAGACCGCAGACCGGTTGAGGGTTGGAGGACGTGTCAGCACAGAATGTATGAGGCTCAAAAAGGCGGTATGTTGCATTCATATACTGTGACGGAATGCCCGAGATTTGAGGAGGGATAAAAGTGAAAAGCTATGAGGAGCGTACCAAAGACAATGAACAGAAGATAGCGGCTTTTCAAACTAAGCAGAAAATGCCGTATGAGTTCAAGGTCAAATACGCTGAGGTCAGAGTAAGGGAGTTCATTCGTGAGTGTGACAAAAGAAATCTGAATACGCACATATCGGTAGGCGGACTTGACAGCATAACGCTTTTGAAATTTATACATGATTACTGTGGTTTCAGTTATGTTCCAGGTGTATCGGTATCTAGTCTTGAAGACAAATCTATTCAGCAGATACACGAGCAACTTGGAGTGATAAAGTTAAGCCCATACAAGTCAAAAATAGATATCATACAGGAATATGGTTTTCCTGTACTATCAAAAGAACCAGCCGCAAAAATAGAACTGCTTGCACACCCTACGGACAAGAACAAGACAGTTCGTCACGCTATCATAACGGGTGAAACGGGAGAGTATGGCGGTTTTCGCAAGCATACAAGAATGCAGCTTTCTCGGCGCTGGCTTGAACTGTTTGGCGGTTACGAAAATGAAAACGAGGGCGTTGACTACAAGATACCGCCGTTTAAGGTATCATCACAATGCTGTTTCTGGATGAAAGAAAAACCGTGTGATGATTGGGCAAAGCAACACAAGAGCGTGCCGTTCTTAGGACTTATGGCAAGTGAGGGTGGCAGACGTGAAAAATCGCTAATGCTCAACGGCTGCAATTACTTTGGCAAAAGCACGATACGTTCAGCACCATTTGCCATATTTACAAGGCAGGACTTGCTACAACTTGCACTTGACCTGAATGTGCCTGTGCCTACAATCTATGGCGAGATAAAACGTGACTTTGACGGAAAGCTTTGCACAACAAAAGCTCAGCGTACAGGCTGTTCAATGTGCGGTTTCGGCATACATATGGAACAGCGTCCTCACCGATTTGACCGGCTTCGTGAAAGAAATGAAAAAGAGTGGGATTTCTGGATGAACAAGTGTTGTGAAGATGCTGACGGCACAAAGTACGGCTGGGGAAGAGTTCTTGACTATATCGGCGTTGGATGGCGTGACAGAGTATTTGATATGATAAATAACCAGCTTAGCTTGTTGGATATCGAGGAGGCAAAAGAATGAAAACACATGATCTGAAACTTAACACAGAATTTTGTGGCGCTGTTCTGAGCGGTGAGAAAACTTTCGAGGTCAGAAAGAATGACAGAGGTTTTCAGACGGGAGATCTGATAAGATTTATACCAACTGACGGAACGTCTTATCGTAGCTTAGACGGCACAGTAAGAGAACACGCAAAACATGAGATATCAGGACATACATACAAGATAACATATATCCTCAACGGCTGGGGAATAAAGAACGGGTATGTTGTGTTGGGAATTAAGGAGATAAAATGCAATAACTGCGTATTTTATCATACTTGTTACAAACGGAATGTAGTTTGTGATGATTACAGACCTAGACAAACTGAGGAGGATTAACATGAACAAGAAAGAAATTAACGAGATCAAGAGAATATTCAGCGACGACTGTGGACTTTTCACAGTAAACCACGTTGTTACGGCATTTGTGGACGCTGAAAAGAACATAAAGTGCAAGACCAATCAGCTTTACAACACTATTCCGCAGGACGAGGCGGAGCTGATAATGATAAACCTGAAAAAGGTGCTCAGCGGTTCTATCGGCAAAAATCTGCTGGAATATTCGTTTCCTAAGGACGCCTACCTTGAGGGTGGCGCACAGCCTTTCATGTATGAAACATTGCAAAGCAAGCTGCTTG
>ULTK01011555.1_pt1 | contig 28788 bp, 31 predicted proteins | sample 1957551 | NCBI WGS metagenome assembly ULTK01 (sample SAMEA4835733, study PRJEB28245) | human gut metagenome | biome: gut microbiome; material: fecal sample | place: Denmark | collected 2008
ATCATTATGGAAGTTAAATCTGGTGAAGGTACTGTAGTGGTTGCGGATCGTAATCGTTATAGTGATGAATGTTGTAATAATCGAGGATGGGGCTCCGGTTGGGGTGCTGTCGGTGGAGCTTTAGTAGGTGGTGGTTTTGGTGCTGCTGCAGTTTCTGTGTGGGACAAAATCAATGACACAAAAGCTGATATCCAAAAAGTGGAATCTACTGTTCAGGAAGCAAAAGCTGGTATTTACAAAGACATATCTGATGCTGCCCGTGGAGTTACTTCTGAAGTTGCAGGAGTTTCTAGACAAGTAGAGGGTGTAGGTAAAGAAGTACTTAACAATCGCTTTGCTACTGAACGTGGCCTTTGTGATCTTGGTTATAAGACTAATTCTGATATCCGGGATTCTCGTGATCAAATGGGAGCAGGGTTCAATCGGGTTATGGATCGTCTTTGCCAGATGGAACATCAACAGTCAAATTGCTGCTGTGAAATTAAGAGCTTAGTTAGAGAATCCGAAAACAGATTAGCTCTTCAGGCAGAACGTAATCATTGCGAGGTAATGAAAGGCCAGCAAGAGATTAAGTGTCTGATCGAGAACACTGCAAAAGACCAAGAAATTGCTAGACTGAATCGAGTAGTTGATGCTCAAAGAGATCAGAACATTATTAACTCGGTAGTACAGGCTTTAGGTAATAAAACTGCATAATTTCTATTAAAGTTGATTAGGGAAAAGGGAGGTACCTGTAGCGGGTATTTCCCTTTTTTCGTTTTAATCTAGTAAGAAACATGGAAGAAGATAATAAACTACAAACCTTTACTCTCCAAATGCAACTACCAGCTCCTAATTTAGAGGTAGCAAAGAGAGTAGCCGATGAAGCACAAAGACTGATAGATATCTATGGATACTATAATTTCTTGAACCTAGTAGAATTTATGAAACAGAATCCCAGTATGGTTCAAATGGGATTAAGTCTAATCAATAAAAATAATGCAGTATGGAAGAAATGAAATTTAAATCATTACAAAGAGGAGATTCAGTCTTTACTCTAGAAAGAGACAGAAGATCAATGTACCCAATCTTTGACCGAGCTAAAGTAGTAAAGGTAGGAGAAAGTAAACCCAGAGCTAATGAAAATGGTGATGGCTTTTCTAATCTTATAGAAATTGTTCTTCAAGATTCCATTGGTACAGTAACCGTATATTTACCTTCAGATGGGAATGAAGGCATTTATAACAATGTGTACTACACTCTAATTGGAAGTAATATTGTAAACGAAGTATCATTGCAAAGGTCACAGGCTCTTGGTATTATTAATAATGTAGGTAAATACGAGAACATAATAAAGGAATGCGATAATATCCTTGCTATGTTTGAAAACAAGGAGCCCACTAATGGTAGTCAATTCAATGAAGAATTCGCTTCATTCAGGAAAGATGTAGTATCAGTATTACAATCACAACAGCAAGCCATAAACCTTATGATGGATTCACTTGGCTTGAATAAACCGAAGGAAAATCCAGATGGCAAGTAAGTCAGTAAACATAACTATAAGTACTCCCTTGGGAGACTTACAGATATATACTGACCCAAAAGAACAGGCTAGAGCTGAGAAGTTGATTGCCGAAACTCCATCTATCATGAGAAATGCCTATGATAGAGCTACTGAGAAATTTGGCAATCAACTTCTCAGACTTGTGAAAAAATGCCTAAGAACAGGTACTCCCCCAAGAGGAACCCATTGGGATCCTCACTCTGCTAATACTATTAAACGATATGGAGAGCATACCCTTTTGAATTATACGGGTCAGTATTTGAGATCAGTACAAATAGTAAAACAGAAGAATCGAACTTACGTAGGTATACCTACTAACCTTAAGAAAACCAGAAAGGGTGATAGGACTAGTAAAAGAACATTGAACCAAGTAGCTATCATGTTAGAGTATGGTTCTAGAGGTGGTAATTTACCTCCAAGACCTCTATGGGCACCAGCTTTCGAACAAGTTGGTGGTAAGAAGGTTCTGAAGAAAACTATAGTAAGAGAACTTCGTAAAGAAATAAGGAAATATAGATAATGGGATTTACAATAAGTAAAAATCAAGGTTCAGGTAGGACTGTTATAACGGTAACACCAGAAGAAAAGAATGCTACGGACAAAGATATAGTTCAGATCTTAACAGTAGAAGCTGTAGATGGGTCAACTAAAGAAGTAAAGCTTATCCACAAGAAAGGGGAAGGCAATTATGAATACACTTTCAGAGTTTCACCCACTGAATTATACTTTGAGCCTACAGGAGAAAGTAAAGAGGTTACTATTGTATCTACTAAACAAATGGTAATCAATGGAAAGAAAGTTGGTGATCCAGTTAATGTAAATTATACTAGGGAAAACTCGGGAGATGTATCTGGCTCTGGTACTACTCTTATCATGAGCTTAAACGATAATACTCATAATGATAAACTTGGCCAAGTAATTTTTATACAGGATGAATCAGGTAAAACTGTAGTTGTAACTTGTAGACAGGGTAAAAAAGAGAACACTGCTGGAAGGGATATTGGTCTTATCCAATTATGGTCTGGTTCTGGAGTTCCTGAAGGTTATGTACTTTGTGATGGAAGTCAAGTAAGTATAGCAGAATACCCAGAATTATATAAAGCTATTGGAGATAAGTATAATACTGCTTCTACTAAAGCTGGTTATATAAGTGTTCCAGACTTAAGAGGTAGATTTGTAGTAGGATATGATCCAAGAAATTATGAATACGAACGTATTGGTAACATGGGAGGAGAAGCCCTAGTAACTCTTACTTTAGATCAAATACCACCACACAGTCATAAGATTACGTTTAAAGAAGAAAAATGGGGGGACAATGCTAACAAGAGACCATTCCCTAATCATACTATGCCTGACTCAAGTTATTCAGCTTATACTCAGTCAGCTGGTGGAGGTAGTCCTCATGAGAATAGGCCACCATATTATGTATTGGCTTATGTAATGAAAATAAGATAGGAGGTAATTATGGTAAATTCACAAGAGATAGTAGAGAGAACCTTCTATATATGCTTATTGAATGTTCTCTTAGAAAAGAAGATGGGACTTAATCCTGAGGATTATTTACCTTTATCACAAGAGAATGAAAAGAGATTCCAAGAAGATAAGGAAGCAATAGATAAGTTCATTTACTTATTTGGTATAGGTAATAACCAGGTAAGAGGTCCTAAAACTTGTCCAAGGATAACTATAGAAAGCACTGCTTATTATCCTGGAGATATTGGAGTAGAGAAATATATCATTGGAGATAAATTAGAGGCAGGCAATTATCAGATGTCAGAGTTCCCGTATGAAACCAAGGATATCACTATCGATATTCATCTGGTAGCAACTACTCAGAATGATATGAGATTACTTCACTCTATTCTTCATGAAGCATTACCCACTAGGGGATATATAAGACCTTACTTCAATAATTTAGAAGAATGGGATAAAGGTAGGATAGCTCCTACTGGGAATCTGTTTATAGAGATTGGTAATTTCTATGACCATCCAGATGAATCCCATGGATTATTGGAAAAGGTATACCAATATGTATGTAAGGATGGTATTATACCAGAAAAACTGGTAGAAATGGGGGATCTAATACCTATAAAAGATATAAGTCTTTTACTAGGACCAGAATACCAAAAGGACGAGGAGATGCTCAATCTCAATATACATGTTTAACTCAAAAATTTACTAAAATGAAAAAGTTAGTGTTTATGCTGATGGCACTCATTTTACCAGTGTCATTGTTTGCTGCAGAAGTAGAACCTTCAACTGGTTCAGAGTTCGTAATCAATTTGGGTACCTTTACGGGTATAGTAACTTTGGTATCATCTTTGGTTACTCAGATACTAAAGGTAATCCCAGCTATCAAAGACAACAAACTTGCTAAGATTGGTATATCTGCCTTAGTAGGTATTCTTGTATGTCTTATAGCTTGGGGATTACAACTTACACCCTTATTGGAAAACTATCCTTTCTACCAGGTATTAATTTATGGATTAGCTGCTGGTTTATCAGGATGTGGTTTCTATGATGTGATTAAGGCTATCGGAGGTTTATTTAAGAATAAAGAGGATTAATTTTCTAATAATACCAGTAAGGTAACGATACTTACTGGTATTAATTAAATTAATGTATAACCTATAAAACACAAGGATATGTCAAAATCACCAAGCGTTGTTTTTAAATTCGAGAACAACAATGTTCAACAGACTACTCCTCTTTTAGGAGTATCATGTTTCTTGGCTAGAACTGAAAAAGGTCCCTATGATGATCCTTCAGAATTAATCACTTCTTTCTCTCAATTCCAAAGAATATTTGGTAAAGAGATTGTACCTGATGGTTCTGTATCTAACATAGAGAAAGCTTTAGTAGGAGGTTCTAAGCTAAGAATTATTCGTGTATTGGGAGCAGGTGCTAAAAAGGGTACCATTACTAAAGCAGAAGACTCTAGAGTATTAGAAGAAGATGAGATTGAATTAGCTTCTGCTATACCTGGAGAAGTTCAAGCTTCTGAAGTAATGAAATTTACTTCTGGAAGTACTAATGTAAGCTTTGGTTTGGTAACTAAAGGGTATGGTGATCCTATTGGTTCTGGAGAAACCTTTAAAGTAGGTTTTTCTAAATCAGTGAATACCATCTTCTATAACATATATGATGCCAATGGTTCTATCCTGGAATCAGGTCCGGTAATTACTTATAAAACTAAGGATGCTCAGAATAAAACTTCTGTAGATTACCTGGCTTTAAGCAACTTTGCTAGTAATTCTGCATACCTGGAACCTAAGATGGTAATCACTACCGATAAGATTAAGTCTTTCGAAAACCTGGTAGCTTGGCTTCAGACTTCAATTGACCAAACTGAGAATCCACTAACTATCCAAGTTGGAGGTAAAGAAGCAACCACTACTGAGACTATGTTCAATGGTACACTGGGTACTGCTGGTGCTGACCCAACTGCAGATGAATGGATTGCTTCTCTGGATTTGGTAAAAGATTATACAGATGTTTATCAGCTAGCTTGTTCTCATATTCATCAACATCTGAAAACAGATCGAGATGTTTTAAAAGTACATAAGGCTGCTAAAGATATGTGTGCTGAATTGCAAGAATATACCTATTACATCGAAGTACCTAAATATACTACCCATTATTCTGAGGGAACTCAGCCTAGAAATAAGCAGAGCATTATCACTTGGATTAATAACTGTTTGGGTAGTATCGGTAACTCTAGGTATGCGGCCTATTTTGCAGGTGGTATCAAGTACTACAATGAATTCGGATTGCTTACTAATTCAGATGTATTGGGTACTATCTTCGGTTTGGGTGATACTTCTGCTTCTAACTATGGACCTTGGAAGTCATTTGCCGGTATGAACCGTGGAGTAATCTATGATGGTCAGGGCCCAGTAAGTCCTAACTATGGTAGTGATTCTCGTTATAATGAACTAAATGAATTGGCTCAGATGTATGCCAACATGATTGTAATCAAAGATACTCCGTCTTCTGGTAAACAAACCATGTTATGGCATTGCTTCTCTTCTCAAGTAAAACAGGATTCAGAAAGATTCCTTTCAATTGTAAGATTGAATTTGTACTTGAAGAAGACTCTTCGTCCTATATTGAATAAGTATTTGGAAGAGCCCAATATCTGGGGTACTTGGAAGAATATCTATCTTGAGGTAAAACCAATCCTAGATAATCTGGTAGATGAAAATGCTATGTCAGAGTATATATGGATGGGTGACCAAGATGCTGGCTCTTATTCAGAACTCTCCGTAAATAATGAAGCTGATGTCCGTCAGGGTAAATATAAAGTAATCCTGAAGTATAAAGATATTGTTCCTATGCAAGAAATTACAATTAACATTGTAATCGATGCAGCTTCTAAATCAGTTAATATTTCAGAAAACGAATAACATTAAAATCATAAAACATGGGAGCAAAAGTAAAGAATCCTAGAAAGAAATTCCTATGGAGCATCTCTTTCCCAAAACATCCTATCAATACGTATCTATTCCAGACTTGCCAACTTCCGGATATTGAGATTGACCAGGTTGCTCATGGAGATGTAAACAGGGATGTAAAAACTGCTGGTAGAGTTACCGTAGGTAATCTGGTAGTAGAGAAACTTTTAACTACTGCCGGTTCAGATACCTGGCTTCAAGATTGGCTATATTCCTGCCAAGATATGATAGCTGGAGGTGGGTTAGTTCCTAGTGAATATTGGGAAACTGCCATTGTAAATGAACTTGCAGAAGATGGAGTATCTGTCCTAAATACTTGGCTGCTTGAAGAAGTTTGGCCTTGTAAAGTAACTGGCCTTGACTTAGATCGTATGGCTTCAGAAAACACAATAGAAAATATAGAATTTTCTGTCGGTACTTGCGATAAGTATTAACTCTCTTAGTCATTTTCTTACTAGAGTTTTAGGTGGAGGGGTGGGATTCCTAGATAAGGAGTTTCACCCCTTTCTTGTTGATACTTACCGTTACTATGAAATTATGAACTTTTAAAAATTAGATAAAATGGATATGACACTAAGAACCTTAGTATTCACTGCTCCTTCTGGTAGACTTTTTGAAATCAGAGAGCAGAATGGTGAAGATGAAGAAATTATCACCAACCCGGTAGATTCAAAAAATCTTATGAATCTTACCAAGTATATTTCAGCAATAGTAGTTAAAACGAATGCTACTAAGTCAGGTAGATTAACCATAGAGGATGCTCTTAAGTTACCTTTGCTGGATAGATACTGTATCCTATTTAATTCTCGAATCTTCTCTTTGGGAGAGGAAGTAGAATTTACTTATAAATGGGATAACAAGGATTCTGTAACTTACTCTCAGGACTTGAGAGAATTTCTTTTCGATTATGCAGTACTTCCTACAGAACAAGAAATGGAAGAAAAACCCAATGCCATTCCTTACTACCCGGGAAGAAAAGGAGAAGATGGATTTACTCTTATGCAATATACAGAGGAATTGAACTCAGGTAAGGTAATCCAATTCGAATTGATGGATGGAGAAAAAGAGTCTCAGATGGTTCAGCTTTCACCAAGTAAACTTACTCGACACTCTACTCTTCTTCTTCGTAATCTTAAGTTAAAGGTAGATGATAAATTTGAGAAAGTAGAAAACTTCTCTCTATTCTCATCAAGGGATATGGCAGAAATTCATCGGTTGGTAAATACAGTAGACCCAATCTTCCATGGATATACTCAAATCGAAAACCCAGAAACTGGGAATATGATGGATTACCCAATTATGGCTGCTCCTGATTTTTTCTACTTGACGGGAGATATAATTTAGAGGAAGATTACATATACATTACTCGGGCTGAGATAGTCTTAGACTATCTCACCTTTTTGTGTCTACCCGTTCGTAAAAGAAAGAAATTCCTACTCATAGCTGAGAATTATTATAAACAAATGAAGAAGAAAATGTCAACATGATAGGAGATACAAAAAGTTTAGTAGAAGTCGGGGTATCAATGGTACTCCGAGATAAGTTTAGCTCTGAAACCGGTAAAATTTCACAATCATTCAACAATATGATGAATGATATGAATGACTGGAACAGGGCTATTCAGATGAGTGCAGGTAATGCTGTACAAAACAGTATGAGATTCCTTGGAGGCATGGCAGAAGCTTATCAGTATTCGGCCAAGGTACAAGATACCATATTTATGGCCTCAAAGATTGCAGGAGCTACAGCTGAGCAACAAACTGAAATGATGCAATTAGCTCAAGCAGTCAATGCAGTTACTCCCTTGACTGCTGCAGATATTGCTTCCGGTCAAAGATATTTAGCAATGGCAGGTAATACAGTAGAACAGATAAAGGATATGACTGGGCCTGCTGCTAAGTTAGCATCTATCCTTGGTCAACCCTTTGGAGGTAAAGGAGGTGTAGCTGACTTGATGACTAATATCATGTCAATGTATGTTATACCTTCTCAACAAGCTACTAAGGTTACAGATGATTTATATACGGCTGTAACTAATGCTAATATGTCTCTTACCGATTTGGCTCAAGCCATTACCTATGCTGGAGCTGACATGGCTAATGCAGGATACGATTTAAGACAGACTGCTGCAGCTATTGGTGTATTGGGAGATATGGGTATTCAGGGTTCATCAGCTGGTACTGCATTAGCAAATATGATCCGTTATTTGCAACTTTCTTTAGCCGACCAGAAAAAGAAAGGATTTAGTGCATTAACTAGTTTAGGTTTAAGTCCACAAGATTTCTTTGATGCTGAAGGTAATCTTATTCGATTAGATAAGGTATATCGTAAGTTTGGAGAAGCTCTTATGAATAAACCCCTTCTGGAAAGAACTAAAGCTTTCTATAATATCTTCGGAGTTCGAGGTACTCGTGATATCTCTAATCAGATTCGAAATATGATGGCTGGTTCTGATAAGATGACTAAGATCTTAGAACAATATGATAAGAACTCGGGCATAGTAGAACAGGTTACTGAGGAAAGATTAAAGACTCCACAGGGTATCATTGAAGCTTTCAAATCTAACTTTGAAAACTTAGTAGTAAATATAGGGTCAACTTTAGCCGACGTCTTTAATCCTATATTAACTGTATTCACTAAGATATCTCAATGGGTACAAGGAATAGCTGGTACTATAGGAGGTCAGATAGTAGTTAAAGCATTAGCTTGGGGTTCAATTACGGCTTTAGTAGTAAATGGCTATAGGTACCTAGCTGCTACTGGCAGAATGCTTTCTACTTACATGCAACAAACCAATACCCAATCTCAGGCTACAGCAAGTGGAGTTAGTAAGTCTGCAGCTGCAGCTGCAGTATTGGAGACCCGATTAATACATATCACTCAGATTATGAGGGAACAATATTACCTTCAAAAGGCAATGGCTTTCGGTTGGACTGCTGGACCCAGAGGAGGTTGGTATGGGCCTGATGGTAAACGTATTAGGAAGTTTGGAATACCCGGGCCAACATTAGGAGGTCTTGGAGGAGGTACTACTAAACCGCCTACTCCTACTGCCGGACCTGCAGTAGCTAGGTTAGGTATGAAAGGTTTATTCGGTAGATTGGCGGGATTCTTGGGAGGCTCTTGGGGAATGGCCATTGGTATAGCATTACCTCTTGTAGCAGATTATTTACCCAGGTTAATAGATTCCTTAAACAAGAACACTGATTCTAATCTATCAAAGGAAACTCTAACTAGTGATGAATATTTAACCGAGAAAATGGCAAGAGCTATCAGGGCAGCTTTACTGAATGATAAACCTAATGGTACTGTTAACATTACTATTGATGGAGCTCCTGTTGGTTCTGTAGCTCCAGGTGAAACTTTAGGAGTTAATTATGCTACTCAAATTGGATTAATACCTTAAATTATGGCAAGAATATTAGGAAAACTAGCAGGTAAGGTTGTTAAGAAATATAATAATCTTACCCAAGATACTGCTGGAGTACTTACTGGTCCCATAAATAAATTATGGAGAGCTAAGATACACCTTAACCGATTAACTTCAGGTTTACCTAAGGATACTGCTCCTAGAGGTAAATTGTTTAATCCGAATGGAGCTTTGGGAGAAAGGGAAAGATCTTCCAAGAATCCATTACTCAACAGTTCTCTTCAAAGTATTAGGAGATTACAACTTCAGCATGGAAATCTTAAGATTGACAGAGATGATCCTGCTCAAGGTAGGACTGTAGTAGAAAACAATAAACTTTATGGAGTAAGCCAAGATATAAGAAAACTAAACCAGGTAATCATTTATAATACTAATGTTAGCCCATACCAATATATTGTTTTACAGAATAGACCTCTGAGCTTTGACTTTAGAGGAGAAACAACTTGGGCTACCATTAAGTCTATGGGTAGAAATACTCCTATGTATCATTATACTGGTTCAGAAGATATTGTACAATTCAATGTATCTTGGTACTGTGATGATCCGGATAATCCTGCTGAAGTATTAACTAAATGTAGGTTATTAGAATCCTGGAGTAAATCCAATGCTTATCAAGCAGCTCCTCCAATCTTACAGATTCAGTGGGGAAATTCTGATACTTTTGAAGGTCATTATTATATACTTACTTCTGCCACATATTCTCTTTCTAATTTTAGAAATGCTTCTAGACAACGTATGAAAGGTTCAGTAGATATAAGAGAAGACCTAAATCTGTATCCTGCTACTGCTACTCAAGAATTAATCTTCAAACGAGTAAGCTCATATAGTTTATCTTATGAGGATATTGTTAAAAGTAAAGCTGCAGAAAAGACTGTGGGTATTTTTACAACCGATAAAATCAAGTAACCATGGATATAACTTCTTATTTAGTTGGAGCAAGTCCATACGATAATGGATTTACTCTGAATTATGGAGATGGAGATTATTCTTTAGAATCCTACCCATTACTTATACCCTCTTCTCCCAATGACTTTCAGTATACCCTGAAAGAGGGTGAAACTCTACAGAATATCGCTTATAGGTATTATGGAGATTCTGGTAAATGGTATATTATTGCTGAGTATAATAACATAATAAACCCGTTCACTGAATTAAAAGGTGGAATGGTATTAATGATACCGGCTTATGGAAGTTAAAGCAAATAATTCCATATTATATAAAGGCACAGGTACTCCTTACCTAGCCATTTTTGATAATCAAGGTATACCAGTTATGAACCCTCTTACTGGTATACCTTTAGGAGCGTATATAAGTAGCTGGTCATATGTATATGATGAAGAAAAAGAAAACTTAGCTACAATAACTATTGATACTGGTAATCCAGATACTGTAGATGTAGAAGCTTTACAGGAAAATAGAGATATCTTTTTACAGTGGGGATATATTTTTAGTGATGGTACATTTGTATCAAGCCCAGCTATAAATATCAAAGTAAGAGATTTCGATTGTATCTTTGATTCTACAGGTACCCATATAACTATCAAATGTATTGATGGCACGAATCATCTTAGGTTTATGCCCCCTCATAAACCTACTGAGGATACCGATGATAGTATGGTTAAATTCTTGGATTCAGGATGCGGATTAAATGTTGGAGTAATAATAGAAAGGTTTGAGTAATGGCAAATATAATAAGTAATCAAGCTTATGAAGCTATACAGGTACCAACAGAAGTTACTCCCGAAGTACAGGGTACCATTCTGTATGCTAATCAATTTAGTGGCATAGGTCAAGTTGGTATGCCAGATGATTTAGCTGAAGTACTTAATTCTAACTTAGGTACAATAGGTAATAATGTTCTAGTTCAACTAGAAGCTAAAATGGCTGCCTATGGTAATGGGCCTTGGTATGTGGATAGTAGAGATGGGGTAATTTACATACATAACCGTAAGTTTCAACAACCTCCTCATCATACCTACATATTCCAAGCTGAAAACGGAGAAGTATTAAGAGTATCTTTTACTACTCAAAGATCTACTAAGCAGGAGATGATGCAAGTGGGTAATACTATAAAACCTGAGGATAAGCAAATACAAATCCAGGTAAGTTACATCGATGACCAACAGAATGAGATTCTACATGACCCACTACAGTTAGATGCCCTATCTACAGTAGATGTGCAAAGCCCAGGATTATTTCATAGATCCCCCGAAGTTTTAAAACCCCATGTTGATAGTAAGGTAGAGAAATGGAAAGAAGGTAGATTGAAATCCTTAGATGAAGAATTGGCTTCTAAAAAACAAGCTCAAAGACTAAAGACTGAATCTGCTAAGAAAGAATATGATGCTAAGGGTACTGGTTATTTAGATGCAGGTGGTGGATTAGAGTCTATGTCCGATACAGAATTAAGGGATGCTACTTCTCAAATGCTAGAGGAAGCTTATACTAAAGGAGAACTAACTAATATAAAATCTTCTATTGATGCACTAGTAGCGGGAGGAATGGACCTTACTTCTGCAATGAAACAAGTATACCAGGGTTTAAATTTTGTATTCAAAAATAAATACACTGAGGTATGGACTGAAGTTTGGGAAGACCCTCGTTCGTATTCTTCTGGAGAATTAAAGTCTTCTAGTCGTGTGAATAGTATGACTGAACTAAATGCCGAGAAAAGGAAAACTCAGGAGGGATTAGCTAAAATGCAAGAAGACCCAAATATCATTGTCTATCCCTTAACTCTTCATGAAGAATCCTATTATCCTCAAACTTATAATCCAGTCCAAGCTGGTAGAGGTCCTGGAGATAATCATGGGTACTATCGAAGCCGAGTAAAGGTATTCAAAAAGGTAAAACAGCTTTTGAAAGTACCCGCTTGGAAAACCCTTACTAACTTATATGATAGAACTGGAGGAGTAGGTAATAGAGAAAGAGCAATGAGGATAAATGCTAATGGAGGTTTAAAGATAACCGAGAAAAAGCTGGTCTGCCAAATGCAAGTAGTAGGAAGACCTTCATTAAAAACCTCCATGGTACTTCAGCTTTTGAACGTTGGTAAAAGGTGGTCAGGGTATTGGTATATAAAGAAATGTACTCATAGAATGGATGCTGGTACAGGATATATTACTGACTTAGAATTAGTTAGGAATAATGGAACAGCTGGCTTTCAAGTTGCTGCTGGTAATATTAATACCCAAGATGTGGTATCTAATAATGCCAGAAGTCAAGGAACTACTGACGTAGGTAAAAATAAAGCTGGAGATGCTCATTCTTCTGATTTTACCATAAATGCTACTAAGGCAGAATATGAAGCCTTCAAAGCCTTGGATGGTAATACCGAAGAACAAAGAAAGTTTGTTCAAGATATGGTTATCTATAGGGAACAGAATGCTAATACTCCTACCAAAGGTAATGATGGCATCATAGAAATAGAAAGAACTGTATACCAATCTACAGGTAAAGATGGAGAAGATGTAGTTACCATTACTAATGTTAAACGTAAAAAGGTAGAAGCTACTAAGGATGTATATCGAAAGTATAATTTCAATATAGATTACATTATTAAACAGATGAACCAAGACTTTTCTAAAACTGAATAATATGGCTTATGAATCAGCAAAAACAATAACTGAACAAGGATTAGAATCCTTGGGAAGATACTATTCAGTGTACAGGGCCATGGTAGTTAATAACACAGACCCCGATCATATGAATCGTATAAAAGTGGCTATACCTGAAGTAATGGGAGGAATAGTACTCTGGGCTTATTCAAAGGGTCAACATGGATCTACTGGGTCTGGTTTTAAAATGATGGCTCCTAAGAATGGTGATATAGTATATATTACCTTTGAATATGGAGATCCTAGTAAACCTCTATGGGAATATCATGGTTGGGCTCAAAACCAAATACCCGATATCCTGGATGATCCTGATACTATGGGTATAGTTACACCTAATGGGAATAGAATCTGGTTAAATGATAAAGATGGATCACTCAAGATGTACTTATATGGGTCTGCTACTATTTACGCCGAAGGCCCAGTAAGTATAAATTCTAAAGCTCAAGCCTATGTGAATGCCTCAAAGGTTATAGTGAACCAAGGTAATAATGATGGTATAATCAATATCAATGAATTAACCCAGAAACTAAACCAATTAGTTTCAGAGATAGAATCATTAAAAGCTCAATATAATTCTCATACCCACTCTGGTATTCAATCGGGACCTGCAGTTAGTGGACCTGTTATTACTCCAGTCACGAAACCATTTTCTACTTTTAATAAAACAGATTATGAGGATTCTAAATTTGTACACTAATGGCAAATAACTTATACACTAATATTATCGGTATTGGCCCTTTGTTTCCAATACGGATTACTGAGAATGAAAAGGGAGAGAAAGGTTGGTATCCAGTAAATGGGGATATTGAACTTGTTCATAATAACCTATCTGCTCTCCTTTGGTATGATATAGGTCAAAGATTCAGGCAAGAAGATTTTGGTACTAGGCTATGGGAATGTATAGAAGAACCCAATACCCAGGCTTTAGCTTTCTTGGTAAAAGACTTCTTAAAGAAAGCTATCTCTACCTATGAAACTAGGATTACTTTTAAAAGCCTGAATATGAGGTTAGAGGGTACTAAACTTTTCATTGAGATGAATTATGTAATTAATCAAACTGGTAGCCAACAGGTATTGGGTATTAGTTATGATAGGTCTGAAAATATTTTAAAACCTTACTAATATGATAACGAATAAATGGCTAAACCCTTATCAGAGATCCTTTCAACAGATTAAAGCTAAGCTGATCGAATCTCTTACTACTATCAAGGATAAGAATGGTCAGACTCTTATCACGGATTATTCCGAGGGTAATATTCTGATAATTATCCTATCTTTGTTTGCAGCTATTGCTGAAGTACTTCATTATTACATTGATAACGTGGGTAGGGAATCTTTCTTATCCACGGCTCGGCGTTATGATAGTGTAGTAAAGCATGGCTTATTGGTAGATTATCATCCGAGGGGAGCAGTAGCTGCTTCAGTAGATGTAATCCTAACCCGCGATCTTACAGGTAGTAATATTGCTTCTAGGTTAACTATCCCAAAAGAAACTCTTTTTACAGATGTTAACGGTAACTCCTGGCTTTCTGCTAGAGATGTAACTTGGTATGCTAATGTTACTACTTGTAAAATACCCCTGATTCAACATGAGAAATATAATCAGTCTGGGTTGTCAGGATTAGTAATACCTTCCGAAGGTAGACCCGAAATCACAATAGGTAAATTACCCGATGGTAAATACTATGAGCATGGTACAATGCAATTATCTATTGATGGAACTACTTGGACTTTAGTAGATACCTTTGCTTATTCTAAACCTTCAGATAAACATTTTATGGTAACTGTCAATGCTAGCCAAGTTGCCGTAATAGTATTTGGAGATGGTACCTTTGGTTCTATACCTTCTGCAGGTCAAAAGGTAACATCAGCAAGCTTCTATATCACCACGGGTATTCAAGGTAATGTACCAGCTGGTTCTATTGTACAAACTCCAGCCATAGTAAAAGCTTCTATATCTGAGGCTACCACTAGTAATCAATATGCTGCAGGAGGAGGTTCTAGTTATGAGAACTTTGGTATGTTAAAAGAACATATACCCTTGAGTGTTAAAACTCTTGGAGTAGCTGTAAGCAAACAGGACTTCGTAGATTTAGCTATGCTAATAGATGGAGTAAATAAAGCTGCCGTAGATTATGAATGTGGAAGAAAGCTTACAGTATATATCAGTGCTGATAATGGTGGAGTAGCTGATTCTGCTATGATAAACAAGGTTTATACCCAACTATCACAGAGAGCCCCCTTAACTACTTGGCTTCAAGTTAAATCTGCAGGATTAGTAGATATAACCTTAGAGATAGAAGTAACCGGTAAGAAATCTTATAAGACCAACGAAATCCAAGCTCAAGTTCTGAATGCCTTATACAATGCTTATTCTATTGAGAACTCCGAGATTGGGGGCAAAGTAAGAATCTCAGATATTTATGCTTTGATTGATAACCTATCTACGGTAGATTACTTACATATCAAGAAGTTCTATATTAAACCTTGGCCTGTTACCATATATGGTAACAAGGAATTACTTCTTGGTCAGTTTAAATTAGAGAAAGCTAATGGGTCCATGACCTATTTTATAAACTTTACTGGAAGCAATTCATACACTGTAAAAGCTTCAAGTGGAGGATTCCAAACTACTGGCTCTGTAGGTAGTACTATAAACATCACTGATAAAAATAATGGTATCACTTTCTCTTTGGACATACAAGCAAATGGCTATCAACAGGGATATCGTTATTCTATTTCTATCTCAGAACCTAATATGGATTATGAAGATCCTGGATATAACTTACCTGTATTCCAGAAATCTTCTCAATTAACTTTAACTGTTCACGAAACTGTTTAATATGATAGACCTTAAGAAACTTATAGATTTCCTACCTTTTGAATATAAAGACCAAGACACTTATAAGGTAGATGGAAAGGGTATCTTAGAAAGGTTCCTAGAAATTTGTGGAAGTTATTTTCAAGATAATATATCCGCAGATATTGAGAGTTTACTAGGAATAACTGACTTTGATACCTGCCCAGAGATTTATTTGAATTACCTTTGGGAAAGCTTTGGGCAATTACCTTTTGCAAGGTGGAATAATATTGATGAAGGGGCTTTTAAAACTTATTATAATGGTCTGTTAAGTGAAGCTGAATTAAATAGCCTTAAGTCTAAATGGATTTTACCTAAGAAAGGGGCTTTAGCTTTAACTACTAAACAGATAAGAGATTTACTCAAGTATTCTATATCTCTGATAAAGATACGAGGTACTTCTCAGTTCTTTGAAATATTATTCCGAATGTATGGGTTAAACTGTACCATTGATGACCCCGCTAAATCAGGTTATGATGGTTGGTTAAAAACACATCCTTACTTTGACCAAGATCAGTATTATGATAAATCTAACTTTGATAACATTTACGGTTGTAGTCAATGTATCAATGTAACCTTCCATATAACTGGACATGGCTATTCAAATAACTCGGGAGAATTTATAGAGTTCAGAAAAGCTATAGAAAATATAATCGATAGATTTAAGCCTTATCATGTAGGAGCTACTATTGATTATGGTTTTAATATAAATGATAATTATCTGATAACAGCCAATTTTGTAGACCCAAATATAAACACTATTCAGCCTGGGTATATAACCTCTGTACCTATTAAGGTTACAGTCTCTAGTAATTATCAAAATGCCGACTTAAGGTATCAGGTATCTGGAGATGGTAATACTTGGGGTTACAAGAAATATGAAAATGGCACTATTTTTAATGCCACTATAGGTAATCAGACTTATTATTTTAGAAGTGTGGGAGACCCGACTAAAGTTACCCAAGTTCATGTAAAATTAAAAGAAGTAGTCAAATCCTATAATATATCGGTTAATCCAACTACACTGCATATTACACCAACTAATAAGGAGGTATCGGCTACAGTTACAGCTACTCTTTATCAAGAAGGTAAACAGACTCCAGTTAATATACAATTGGTTGGGGAAACTGAAGTTAAGCCTTCTGGTTCAACTTATAAATTTAAAGAGCCAGGTACTTATGAATTCCAGATTGTAGAATACCCAGTAAAAAGAGTTTCATTGGTTGTTACTAGAGAACCTAATAAATACAAGGTTAAATGTACTCCAGAAGAATTCAAGCTATCAAGTAATGTAACTAGTTTAGCTAAAACCATACTAACTATAGAAGATGATTATGATGAGGAAGGTTTGGAATGTTACTTGATTGGTAAAGATGATACTAGGTATAAATCTGGGGATACTTTCCAAATATTTGGTACTGGAGTTTATAAGTTTGCTTGTACTAAGGATAATTTAGAGAACTTTGATGGTATAGGAATATTTACCGTATATACCAGTATCTCTAAATTCACTTATCATTTATCTAAAGAATATCAAACTTTATCTTTAGAGATGGGAAGTGGATCTGTAAATCAAGAACTTTACTTATCAGTAACTCCCTCTGATGATCCCGATAATCTTATAGATTATGGAGTTAGTATTTATTGTGATAATACTAAGTTAACCGATATTACCTTGAATAAATCTGGTAATGGTAAAGCTAGTGCTACTTATTCATGCAATAAACCGGGAAGTTATAAAGCTGTATGTAAGGGAGATCCTTTAGTTTATACTACTTGGTCAGTATATAGTTATACCAAACCAGAAGATCCCTATATTTATATCGAAGCAGTAAATCCTTCAGATCCTAATTGGATATCTCCAAAGGATTGGGCTAATACTCCAAATAACCAGAAGGTAAATGTATCATATCAACTTGCTGAAGGTAAGTCGGTTACTATCCGAGTAATGCCTTTCGAAATAGAGGAATATGATTCAGTATTACTTATGGAAACCGGAGCAGAGTATAAATTCGAAGAAGTTATTACTTTAGATAAAGCGGGTACCTATACCTTTGTTGGTAAGGGTAATAAAGACAAGAAGGCTACATTAGTAATCAAAGACTATAATCTTGAAGTTAAGATAAGTTGTAGTCCTGAAAGAGCTACTCTAAGTGGGCAAGGAGAAGGAGAAGTATATACCACTGTGGTATGTTCTTCTAATCATAAGGATTTTATAACTGATGTAAGATTAGTGGGTCAAGCCGATTCACATCCAGTACCTTATGAATTTAGAACTTCTAATCCTGGTATTTATATATTTGAATCTGTTAACAAAACCAATGTAAGGTGTACATTTGAAGTTACTTTAGCTTTTGATGTACAACCAAATGAATTGGTTTGGAACTCTGATGATATTAGCAGTAAAACTTTCGAAATAGATATACCCAAAAATACAGCATGGAGAATAACCCCGAAACCTCAGGAATAAATCAACATTACGACATGTATACTGAAACATCTACTACATCTATAGTATCTAAAGGATTTACGGTAGCTTTTGCTACAGAGTGTCTTCAATTGTTATATGACCTTCGATGGATGATCCTATTAGCATTCATATTGATAATTGCCGACTTCTGGTTTGGAATGAATGCTAGTAAGTTAAAGGGCATACCCATTAGAAAATCCAAAGCTGGAAGAAGAACTTTTAATAAGATAATAGATTATATATGTTACTTATTAATGGGAGCAGTTCTTGGTAAGGCTATTGGAGAGCCCTATGGGTTAGACCCATTAGTAGTATCTATAACCGTATTGGTAGTATGTTACGGATTTGAAATAGATTCTATCTATGGTCATATATGTACATTACACGGAGTAGAAAAGAGATACAGTATCCGGAAGATACTTTGGTCTATAGTAGCCTTGAAGTTCAATAACTTATCTGAAGCTTTCAAGGATATGTCAGAACAATCTAGGAATTATAAACAATCTAAAAACAATAGTAACAATGAAAACGTACTTTAAATATGAGGGTTTGATTAAATCTAAGGAGGCAGCAGAAGCAATTGCTGCCCCTGTTGCTCTTGGCCCATTCTGTGGATTCGGCTCAGTTAAGGTATCTGGTAATAAGCTATCAGTTCAAGCTAAAGCAGAAAATGGTAAGGTATTCAAGAATGATGTAGCAGATAGAATTACTGCTAGATATATGGTAAAGAATTCTGAAGATGGAGAATCACCTCAGATAAACTTCGGATGTATTTCTAGGGATGGTTATATATTCATCTCTGATGATGAAGAGATAGTAGTAGATAATATCCAAGGTGCTCAAGGGGCTAATTCAGATATCTTCTTATTTGCAGTTCATCAAGAAGTATCAGAACCAATTGAAAACCCTATTACTTTCGTAGCATATTGGTCTTCATCTTATGAAAGCTTATATACTCTGTATAAACAATCACAGAATCCTTACTATCCCTTAGCAGAAGACAAAATCTCTTGGGATATAGTAAAGAATAATCCTGCTTCACATGAGAAATTAAATTATACCTATCTTAATTCTCAGGTAGAGGGTGCTTGTGAACCCTACAGAAATAGTAAGAATACCATGGTACTGATTGGAGTATATGGTTCTGGTACTGATGCTAATACGAAGGAGTCAGAAAACTATGCAATCATCCCTTATGGAGGTTGTTTCCCTCAACCACTACCCTTTAACTCAGCCTACAATGGGATCATGACCCATTCTATTCAAAGAGTAGAACATGTACTGGAAGGATTCGGAGGTAAAGATGACCAGACTAATGGTATAACTAATCTACAAGAATATCTTACTAATCTGAAGAATGAGCTTATAGAAATGATTAAAAACTCGGCTTCTTCAGTTCCCACTGGATTAATCGCTATGTTTTCAGGTACTATTCCTCCAGATGGTTGGGCATTCTGTGATGGTATGTCTGGTAGACCTAATCTATTGGGTAGATTTGTAGTAGGATATGATCCAAGTAATCAGGATTATAATACCATTGGTAACATGGGAGGAGAAGCCTTAGTAACTCTTACTCTAGACCAAATACCACCACACAGTCATAAGATTACGTTTAAAGAAGAAAAATGGGGGGACAATGCTAACAAGAGACCATTCCCTAATCATACTATGCCTGACTCAAGTTATTCAGCAGATACTCAGTCAACTGGTGGAGGTAGTCCTCATGAGAATAGACCTCCTTATTTCGTACTAGCTTATATCATTAAACTATAAACCTATATAAACTTTTAAAATTATTAGGGCTTTTATATTTAAAGAACAGCTAATCGCTTTCGTCCAACACACAAGTGGAATTCTTATTGGGAAATAAGTTACACTGGAAAGGGAACCCAGTGCATGAGGTTCCCTTTTTTTTATGTTAGTAATGTAAGTCTTCTTTAGCTTTCTCTTCCCAATATCTTATATCTTCTTTAAGTTCTGAGATATATCTTACCGAAGATTTAGTTCTAGGCATATCAAAAAACTCTACTAATAAAATGTTAGTGATACGAGAACCATCCTTGATTCTCTCTTTAATATAGGGAGGAGGACTAAGCAATATCTCGAAGATCAAATAAGCATCGGGAGATAGGTTCTTCTTCATATATTTATATAACATATCAAGCATTTCTCCTTTAGCTTTCTCTTCTTCTGTATCATCTTCTAGTTCTTTATCATTATCGAATAAATCTTCTAATTGGTAAAGATTCTGATGATATTCTGCTCCCTCTCCATAAGCAGTTCTTAATAAATGATTCTTAAAGGTACTGAGAGAAGCTAGTATCCTTGCTTTTAAATGTTCTTCTTCACAAGTACCGTAATATTTATTAAAGACAAATAACATCTTATCCCAGAAATAAGAACTTATGATATCTGGTGTAACATTAAACCTCCTATTATCAATTTGCTTAGTAAGACGTCTGATAACTGGTTTACAGATTTTATACATCCTATCAAAAGTTTCCTTATCATAATTTTCTTGCATAGGCTTCAACCTATGTATCTCTGATCCGTTGTTGCCATTTTCCTTTATCTTCATAAGTCTATGTTTTAAAATGATATGCAAATATAAGTATAATAAATCAAATATAAAATAATATATTAATAAAGTTCACCTAGAAGCTGAGGATTAGTGAGTACTAGGATGAGAGTCTATATGTACAACTCTAACCGAGACTATAGAAATCTATATGATTATACTTAATTATATTGCAATATGAAAAAAGATAATACCAAGTTTGAATTTGACACCAGCTTTCAATTAGAAATCCTAAGGTATCTCTTAAAGGATAAAGAGGGAGGTCTAATAATCAAAAAGATTAAACCAAGTTACCTAGTTCTGATTGAGCATTCTTTAATTGCCGAGGGCATATTTAAGTTCTTCAAAAAGAAAAACAAGATGCCTTCTAAGAATATCCTTAAAGAAGTTATAAAAGAATTGCTTGAATCTAAAAATTACGTTGACCTGGTTACTAAGGATGATATACCCAATATCCATAAAATAATCGATGACCTATATTCAAATCCCTTGAATGATTCCGAATACATTCGAGAAAAGATATATCAATTCTCTACCTATGTAGAGATGAAGAACTTGAATGATTCTTTTGATTTGGATAACTTCGAACAATACGAAACCTATTCAAGGAAAATAGAAAAGATACTTCAAAACTCAAAACCTAAGAAAGATGATGAACCTATCTTTATGATAAGGGATATTACAGAAAGACAATTCAAACGTCAAGCAGAACCATCTGTAATACCTTGTCCATTTAGACAACTTAATGATATTACCAATGCTGGAGGTTACCCAGAACATTCAGTAAATGTTATTCTCGATAAACCCAAAGCTAAGAAAACTTTCTTCATGGTAAACTTGGCAAGAGGGTATTTAAGAATGAAGAAATCAGTTTTATACATAGATACCGAAAATGGTAAAGAACAAATCATGGACCGATTTATTCAATCCTCTATCAATAAAACTAAGAAGGAATTATACTCTGGTGAGTATGATAAACTCGAAGCTAAACATCTTCGTAAACTGGCAAGATTTGGGGTTGAACTAGTAGTTGAAAGAGTTCCTGCAATGATTACAGATTGCAATTATATAAGGGAACTTATAATCAAGTTAAGAAACCAGGGTATTAATATTAAAGTACTAATGGTGGATTATGCAGGAAAGCTTGCTTCAATTGCCAGAGATAGAGAGGATTTCGACCGTATATCGAATGTATATATCGATATTCAGAACCTAGCAGAAGAGATGGACTTAGATATTGTATGGACTGCTCATCATATTACCAGAGAGGGTAAGAAACATAGGACTACTAGATATGATGAAAATGATATCTCGGGTTCTATTGCAATTGTTCGTAATGCTCATACAATAGTTGGTCTTAACTCTACTGAACAAGAAGAAAAAGATGATATACTTCGTTGTGAATTAGTAGTACAAAGAGATGGTTTACCTAGTGGTAGAGCATTATTCAAATGCGATGTTGAAAGACAAAGATGTGTAGAGTTTACTAAAGAACAACGTAAACAGTACGATGAATTATATTCTGATACTCTAGATAAAATAATGAAAGGGCAAAAGGGAAATCCTGATGCTAATGAAGAAAAGTATAATAAGAAACAAGGAGATATATAAACCTAAAACATTAAGATTATGATTAAGAGATTAGAAGGAATTCAAAAAGGACAGAAGGTTTACTTAGTACCTTCAGATTCAAGATGTACTCCACAATATGCAGAAGTATATTCAGTGGGTCCCAAGTATATCAAGTTAACTGGAGTTAATATAAGTTTAAGGGAGTTCTTCTCTGAAGATGGAAGATCTGCTAAATGGGGAGGATGGGAACTTTTCCTTTCAAAGGAATCCTATGAAGAACACAAAGAATTACTTTCACTTAGGTCACAGGTAGTTACTTTATTTGAGCAAATGATACTGAAATGCGAAGACCTAGATAAATTACGTAGGCTAAAGAAAAGATATGCCCAATATGATGACCCATTACCATTTTAACCATGAGTAAGATCACTAATGAATTTAAAACCAAGCTCTACAATTATTTTATTAAGAGCTTGGGCGCTTACAAATATAAACATGGTTGGATGAAATTACCCGTATGCCCCTTCTGTCATAGGGAACATAAGATGGGAATTAATCTTTCTATGTACCGTACTAATTGTTTTAGATGCAATTATCATATGAATCCTGCTCAACTAGTAATGGATGTTGAAGGATTTGATACTTATGCCGAACTTTTAAAATTTCTAGATAATGGAAACTTTACAGACAAAGCTTTCTCAGAAGAGAAGATTGAATTATCCGATGCTAAGACCGTCTATCTTCCAGATGGGTTTAAACTCATTAATCAAGGAACATCACAAGTTGCAAGAAGCATTAGAAGTTACATGTCGAGCCGTGGGTTCACTATCGAAGAATTATCAAAACACGGTATCGGATATGTTGCCACTGAGGGACCTTTTTTTGGGTACCTCATCATACCATATTATTATAAGGGCACGCTCAGGTATTACAATGCGAGAAATGTTATTGGACAGGGCCCAAGATACAATAATCCAAATAAAGATATTACGGGACTTGGAAAGGAATTTATTATCTTCAATCAAGATGCCCTCGACATGTATAGTTCGATATTTATCTGTGAAGGAGCAATCAATGCACTTACTATGGGAGACAGGGCTATTGCCACCATGGGTAAGGCAATCAGTGCTTACCAAGTTAATCAGCTTATCAAATCTCCAGTTAATAGATTTATATTACTCCTGGATCCCGATGCCATCAAATATTCAATCAACCTGGCTTTCAAATTGGTCGCTTATAAAAAGGTCAAGGTTATACAATTGCCTGAAAATAAAGATTGTAACGATCTAGGTCGTAAAGAAGTACTTAAGTTAATATATAATACTCGGTACCAATCTTATCAAGATTTATTGAAACTCAGAAACTCCTTGGATTGAGGATTTCCTATTATAATATATATATAACTTAAAATAAGAAAGTATGAAACAATTATTAGAAGCTATAAGAGCCAAATATTTATGCCTTCATGATTGGGAGGTAATATATAGAGTTGAACATATTGAGGGTTGGAAAATCCTATTAAAATGTAAGAAGTGCGGTAAACTTAGAAAAAAGAGAGTATGAGGGATCCATCTATCCATATAACTAAGCATCAATTCGAAAAAATACTATCTCAGTTAGAGGTATATAATTTTCCGATTGATGCTTTCTTTGTTATTGCTCGTAAGGAAGCAATAAATACTAGAGTTGTAGTTGTTACAAACAATAAGACAACTAAGAAAGTTTCTAACATTTTACTAGCATCTAAGGGAGATGCTGCTTTAGTTGCTGATATTATATATGCAACTCGTATAAAACTAAAGCATAGAGGAGTTAGAAAAATAAGAGAAACAGAACCAAGAAATTGGGCGGTATGTAAAAAGATAGCTGAGCTCTGTAATCAATTCTGTGAAGATTTTCAATTGGATACCCGGGAAGGTTTTATTAAATATATCGAACTAGGTATCAAGAAGATGGATGGTAATTATAATAACCTCCTAAACAGATTATCTTCTATGTCAGAAAAGATTTCAGATTTATATTCTGCTACATTGGAAATGGAAGATGATTCTGGTAATGCTAAATCTATCCATGATTACTTCATAAAAAGGGTAGCAGATGTTACTGGTATATACGAATCATTTGTTAATCAACCAGATAAGTATATACACTTTGTAAGGCTAGATAAATTCTTATCTGAGAAAGGATGGGATCCCACCCAATTTATCGATGCTCAATTCGAATCTCTTGCTTGGTGTAATGGTTTACCTGAACCTAGTCAGATGTATAATGACAAGGCTATCGAAAGGTATAATAAATACCTATTTAAACATAAGAATCATTCACAATCAGAGGAACCTAAAGTAGAGGGAAGCCTCTGGTCAAAAATTAATAAATTATGAAAGCTTTTAAAAATCGTTTAGAAGAGATGGCCGAAGCCACAGTAAATGCTTTGGATTATTCCGATAGCAAAGTAGAATACCCAGATATTTCTATGGTTCAGAAATGGCCTAAGGAAATAATCTTGCCCTTGTATGATTTATATAAAAATACTCGGTATTCAGAATTAGCTTCAATCCTTATGTATACTCAGCATCAGGCTAGGTTTGAAGAAATAGGAGAATTGATGCTTGGTATCGGATTAGTAGAGATGGTACATTATGATAAGCTGGGAGACTTCTTATTAAAAGCTTCTGATGTAATGGACACCGATATACCAGGAAATAATCAGTTAACTGTACATCCCCTAATAGATCTTGGTACTTCAGCAGAATCTGCTTTAAGATTATCATTACAAGCAGAAAAAGAAACTCTAGAAGAATATTATAAAGTATTCGATTCTTTGAATAAAAAAGAAGAGTATATAAAGAGAAGTGATTATATTCCAGTTACCCATCTTATCCAGAAATTCATTGCTGATGAAGAATATCACATTTCTCTTTTAAAGAAAGCTCTGAAAGAATATGAAGATTCTGGTGACGAACCCAAGAAATGTAAATCAGTAACAGTAATCATATGAAAATCATAATTCGTAATTGTAACGTTGCAGAATTAGATATACCTCTAAAATATGCAACTAAGTTATATAACGAATTTGCTATCAGACACCCCAATGCCTTTTACCTCCGTACTAGGCAACGGGGTATGCAAAACTGGGATGGCAAAATAAAGTATATAACCAAGACTGGTCAATTTAAGATAGGCTTACTTCCTTCAGTATATAAAAGATGTATTGAACTTGGAATTAAGCCTATCATAGTAGATATGAGACAACCTTTACCTAAAGTCAGTAAAGTTGTAACTCAGATAGGTAAGTATAAATTAAGACCCGAACAAGAGAAAGCTGTTAAGGCAATCTTATCTAATAAACTAGGTGAAACACCTTTTCAGATTGGGGTATTAGATTATACAGTAAATGCAGGTAAAACTCTGATTATGTCTGCCTTATATTTATCATATAAGAAGCAATTAAAGACTTTGCTTATAACTAATGACTCCGATTGGTTAAATCAAGCTAGAGATGAATTTAAGCAATATCTACCGGGAGAAGATATTACCTTTGTTCAAGGTAAAGTTTTAAACTGGAGTAATTTTACCATCGGTATGGTTCAATCTATTTCTCGTAATATGAGATATTATCAGAATGAACTTGCTAAGATTGATATGGTATTAATTGATGAGGCTGACCAAGGAGGTAGTAAGCAATATCAGAATGTGATCACTAGGTTATTTAATACCAGAGTTAGAATCGGATTATCTGGTACCATTTATATGAGTAAGCTTGCCAAAGATAAAGTTAAGAATATGAATTTGCGTTGTTTCTTTGGCGATGTACTAGCAGAGTTTAAACTTAAGGACTCGATTAAGAAAGGGTATTCAACAAAGACAATTGTAAAAACAGTAGAAGGTAAACCTTGGTTTGGTAATTGGGAATCAGATTGTATGTCCTATAATGAAATATATGATGATTCCATTACCAATAATAAGATTGCCTGGACCATGGCATTAGATAGGTTGAAATGGAACCTTAATCAAGGTAGATATCCTGCTCTCGTAGTATGTAAGCATATTGCACATTGTGAAAATCTATATGAATTCTTTAAAGAAAGACTAGATAATACCCATAATATTGCTTATGTGCATGTTAATACTCCTACTAAATTAAGACAACAGATAATGAAGGATTTTAGGGAGGGTAAAATAGATATCCTTGTATCAACTACAATTATTGCTCGAGGTAAAAACTTTCCTAAGCTCAGATATCTGTTGAATACTGCCAGTATGGATTCTCAAGAAAAATCAATTCAGTTCTTAGGACGATTGGTAAGAAAGGATGAATCCAAATCCAAAGTTTACCTAGATGATTTACATTATCCTGGGAATTATTTAAGTAGGCATGGGAATCATAGAAGAAAGTATTATCAAGATCAAGGACTTAAAGTTATCCGGTTAAGTAAGCTCTGGGATAAGTACCCTAGACATAAGCCTTTTCAAGGATAATAATTTCTGACTATGAGTATATACTTTTTCTCCGTAGGAGGAAAGGTATATTACATGTTACGTTAAGAGGCATTAACTATTAATAATCATAAACAATGAAGATTCTACAAAAAATCAAATCATTATTCAATTGTTCTGTAATACCTCCAGAACATATATTCAATGGCATAGGAATAGAATATATAACTCCTATCAAAAAATCCAGGGATAAGCCTGATGAAGTTCGATATTATTTTATGATTCATTTTCAATCTGGGTTAGTAATCAAAGTTCAGATATATACTCCTGAAATAGAAGTACCACCCATTCTTCTCTCTATCAGAGAACTATTTATAAATGGTATAGGACATTCATATATTGCTCTGTATCAAGAGGAAGTGATGGATGTTCAAATCATAAGATATTATCATAAAGAATTTTAAATTGGGAATTATGGCAAAGAAGAAACAAACTTTACCTGATATCAAGAATCAGGATCCCTTAGAACACATTAATATTGCAGAACTAGGTTCTAATTCAGACCCCTGTTTTGGTATTGGTTATGATTTATCAACTAAAGAATGTAAACTATGTGGAGACTCAGAATTATGTGCATTCAAAATGTCACAGAATATGAATATCACAAGGAAAGAGCTAGAACAGAAGAATCAATACAAGGATTTGGATGTATTAGAAGACACCATTGGAATCAAGAAATATATTAGAGGCTTGATTCGGAAAGGCAAAGAGAAAAAAGAAGTTATCTCAAAGACAGTTGAGAAATTTGAAGTACCCAGAAAACGTATTAGAGAACTTTATAAAGAGTGCAATGGGAAATCTTAAACTAAAAGAATTTCATATCGCTTCTAATGGTGAACCAATATATCATTTAGTATATAAAGCTACTAATGAAATAGTTACACCATTAGAAACTCTAAAAGGTATGAAACAACTTAGAGATGATATAACTGAAGCAATAAAAGAAATAGAAGATGAAACCAATAGAAATGATATGGGCTATGTTCAAGGTATATCTTAACAACCCAAATTATTATGTGAAACAAGAGGATATACTTGCTAATGTATGCGGCAATGGAAGCAGAGATGTAAGGAGGATGATGAACTCTCTTGGTATTCACAAGGGAGATCCATCAACATTAACTTATGGCCAACTTTTAAACAATGCAATATAATATGAACAGATTAAGATTTATCAAAGTAAGAGACGTAAAATCTCCATCAAGAGGAAATGATGGAGATGCAGGTTTAGATTTCTATATCCCTGAAGACTTAACTCTACAGGATTTAGTAAAGGCTAATTCTCAATTAATGTTTCATTCTGAAACACCAGAACCAGGTAAAGTAAGCCTTGGATATAATCCAAATAACCAAGTACAATTCATTTACATCTTCCCATTTACCAGAATACTGATCCCATCAGGGATCAGAGGTTTATTAGAACCAAGAGATTCTATGTTGATGGCAGCAAACAAATCTGGTATATCAACTAAGCAGGGACTTATATATACTGCTGAGATAGTGGATTCTCCATATACCGGAGAAATTCATATAGGTGTATATAATACTTCTCATGAGATTCAAGTAATAGAAGCTGGAACTAAGTTAGTACAGTTTATTCATGTACCCATTTATCTTACAAAACCTGAAGAAGTAACTAATGAAGAATTCTACAATGATGCTCAGTATTGGGGAACAAGAGGTAATAACGGATTCGGATCAACCAATCAATAATCATAATATATGTATATGGCAACTTTAGATGAACTAGCGAATAGAATATCGGTA
>ULTK01007252.1_pt1 | contig 25690 bp, 23 predicted proteins | sample 1957551 | NCBI WGS metagenome assembly ULTK01 (sample SAMEA4835733, study PRJEB28245) | human gut metagenome | biome: gut microbiome; material: fecal sample | place: Denmark | collected 2008
ATATCGGCAAATACTTTAATGGAATTAACATATGTAAAATTACTGATGCCTGCGTAATAATGGGCAACCACCCAGCCGCCGATATTGCCGATGCCGTTGGCAAAAACAATAAGCACAGGCATCATCAGCACTGCTGCCAGAAAGCGCGGCACTACAAGGTATGTTATCGGGTTGGTAGCCATTACTTTTAAGGCGTCAATCTGTTCGGTTACCTTCATGGTTCCAAGCTCTGCCGCTATGGCTGCGCCTATGCGTCCTGCAACAACCACGCCGGTAAGCACGGGCACAAGCTCGCGCCCAAGCGCGATTGCCACTATGCCGCCAACGGAAGACGCAGCGCCGAAACGCACAAATTCCGTTGCCGTCTGCAGGGCAAAAACCATGCCGGTAAAAAGTATCGTCATCAGCACAATGGGCAAAGAATCGGCGCCGAGCCTTGACATCTGCCGTATGGTTTCCCTGGCATCTGCATTTTTCAGCCGCGCAGCCGTATCCAGAAACAGCTGCATTATGCGCCCTGTATCGTGGCACGACCTGATGACAAAACCGCCCACGGCCGCACATATTTTTTTCAGCATCGGCCTCTTCCTTTCCCCAAAAATTTAAGTTATTTTTATATAATTCAAGATAAAGCAAAAATTCCCTGCTTATTTTAAACCGGGCTTTTTAACGTTTTTGTAAATTTTTCAGCCGGTAACTTCAACCATAATGTCTGTCGTGCCGTCCACGATAAAATTCATGGTTGTTTTCTGCTTGGCAGGCGTTCCCGCAAGAGCCGCCGCAAAGCCGGTATCCTGCTGCTGCGCCGCCATATCCGGGTCCGGCAGGGCCGCTATATCCACAATAATTTCGTTATTCTGGTCCGCATTGTTAATATCGGCAATAAAATCTTTTAAAGTACGGCGCTGCGGCTTTTTGGCAGCCGGTATGCCTTCTTCCTGCTGGCGTTTCATCAGTTCCTGCATCCACGCCAGGCTGCTGCCCCCACGCACATTCAGCGCCATTTTGCCCGGGCGCTGCTGTTTGGGCACGGTAAATTTAACCGTTCTTGTAAATTTTTCCGCACGGTAAGGCTGCAATTCCACATCAATGGCCAGTTCTTCACCCGCGCGCACGTTAAGCTTCTGCGGCCGCGCGGAAATTATTTCCGCAACTTCCGGCTCGGTACCGAGCACCACATTTGCCTCTATGTTATAAACGTCAATTTTTTCAAACTTATTCTGCGCCAAAAGTGTTGCCGCCTGCACCAATTCCTGGCTTATCATTTTTAAAATGCCGGCATCCGCATAATACATGTTTTCGCGCTGAATTTTAATTTGTTCGCCGCCGGCGCTGCGCCCGTCAATACGGAAATTAAAACGTGCCGTGCCGCCGCCTTCCCTGTCTGCAACGCGCGTAACGGTGTTATAGGTTACGGCGTCAACCATCGAAGGCAAAAGCGCGTCGTCGTCAATAAGCTCCGTGCGCGCACTGCCGTTAACGCCGCGCGAAGAATCGGTAACGGATACATACATGGGTATTACTTTAGGAGGAGCGCCTATTTGGGCCGCAATACCCGCGCCGCGGTCCTGCGTTACGGTGCCTATGGTTGCCCCGAGGTTGCCCACTTTATAAGCACTTTGCAAATTAGGCAGCGAAGCCAGAATCCAGGCCCGCTCCAGAAAATAATTGCTGTCGCCGCGCTGCATAAAGGGATGCCCGAAAGCAAGCAGGCTGCCGTCATCGCCAACCCAGGTTACAGTGCCCAGTGCGCCAAGGCGGATATCGCCGCGGATTAAGGAAACGCCGATAGCGCTGCCCGGTTCGATGGGCTTGTTGGAATTAAAACCGCCGCTGCCGCCCGCTCCGGTAGCCTCCAGCCCCAAAGGCGCAAGTTTGCTGTTTAAATAATCAAGCCCTTTGGTCGTAAAGCCGCCCGCCATCAGCATTGTGCTTTTTGGTACAAGCTCGGAAGGGCGCGGGCTTGTTTCGTTCAGTAAATCAAGCATCCGCCCGATGGGCGTTAAAAAGCAGTAATGAGGGTCGTTAAACTCCTTGCCGAAAGCAACGGCGCCGACCAGCCTGCCGTTAATATACACCGGGCTGCCGCTCATGCCCTGCGCAACGCCGCCGCTTTTTTCAATAACATCGCCGCTTGTGCGCACAAGTATGCTGTACCCTCCGGCTTCGCTGCCGGTAACGCCGATAACTTCAACGTTAAAGTTTTCGATATTGTCGCCGTTAATAACCGTTTTGCCAATGCCCTGCATGCCCGGGCGGATATCTTCCACCGGCATCAGCGGCACATTGGCAGCGCATAATAAAGGCAAACTGAATATAAGCAAAATACTAAAAATAAAAAGCAATAATTTTTTTGTGTCCATAAAGTCCCCACATCGCAAATAATGCAAAACCGGCCTGGGCATAAGCCGCACGCCGGTTTAATTCCGTTTAAGCAAAACAGCCGCACGCAGCCTTGGCATGCATGGCTATATTATACTATTTTAAAAATTTTCTGGCAAGCGTCAGCCTTTGGTAGGGAACACGCCCAAGCCTACGCTGACAGGCCTTTCCCTTCCGTCAGAAGGCGTATTTAAAATTTTTCCGTCCAGCACCATTTCGCTGCTGCCGCCGCCGTCAAAATTAACGGCCTGCCATGCGCCGAGTTTTACAAGGTAGGAAGCAAGCTCCTGCAAAGTCATACCGGCAGAACTGCTGCTGCGGCCGTCCACAACCAGAAGAATAACTGTGCCGTCTTTTTTTACGCCTGCCGCAGTACGGGGCGCACGCCCGCGGGCAATATCGTAAGCAATGTTTTCTTCGGCGCTGCGCACGTCAGCCTTGCCCTCCGCTACCAGCGAAGGCCCTGCGCCCACAACAAGTTCCGCTTCATCCGCAGTTTCATTGCCGAGCGTTTCTCGCAGGCGCACGCGGTCGCCCACCTGTACGCGCTCCAGCACTTTTGCGGCCATGCCGTGCCCCGAAAGCACAACGCTGTCCTTATCAAGTTTCATGTTGCCTGCGCCGCTTACTTCCGTAACACGCCCGTTAGCGGCAATGCGTATTTCATAACCGTACTGGTTGGTTTTTGTGCCCGGCCCGTAATAATGCGTGTAAAGCACCACATCATCGGCAATGCGGCTGCGGTTAATGCCCTTCACATCCAAAAAAGTGCCCAGTTTGGGGAAGAAAGCTCGTCCTTCATAAGCCAGGTCCTGCATAACCATCGGCTTGCCGCCGGCAACAACCAGTGCGCTGCGCGGCTGGCTTTCCATGCCAAGCCATTCACCGTCCAGCTTTAAGTTGCCGATAATCCAGCCGTCCGAATCAAAATACGAAGCGTTAACTGCCGCACGCGCGCCGACAGCTTTGGCTGCCTTAAGCAAAGTTCCGCGCCCGTTTTTGTTAACCGCGCCACTGAACGGTTTTAAAATGTAGCGGTTTTTCGGGGCGATTTCCAAAATATTTACTTCCACCGGCAAACCGTTCATGTCCTCGCGGCGGTAAATATGCGTCAGCCCTTTGCCCATATCGCTGCTGGTAGATTCCACGCGGATGCGGAAAATATCAAGCACCAGACGGTTGGGCTGCTTCAGCACAAACACCTTGTGCTGCGCTTCGCTGTTTAAATCAACAATCAGGCGTGTTTTATCGCCCTTTTCCTGCAAGCGGGCCTTTTTAATAATCGGGTCCTTAACCTTGGAAACAATATCGTCGTCTACTTTTGCATCAAATTCCAGCACAAGCTGTTTTTTGGTGTTTTTAACTTCTTCATATTCAACCTTGCCGTCCAAATCCACAACAAAACGTATTTTGCTGGGGCTGCTGCTGAAGCGGAAATTTTCAACCTCCGCCGCCATTGCGGAAAGCGGCACCATAACAACAAGCAGCGCCGCGGCAAGCAGCCTGCCGAAAGTTTTTAACATAACCTACCTCCGTGAAAAAACAATACACAGCCCGTAAGCTGTGTATTATAAAACCTAACTAATCAGTCGTTGCCGACAACAGAACCCGGGCGCAGATTGTTCAGCTCGCTGAGCGCCTTGCCGGTGCCCAAAGCCACGCAGTCCAGCGGGTTTTCCGCAACCGTTGTTTTAATGCCGGTTTCTTCAGTCAGCAGCTGTGCCAGTCCGTCAACCAGCGCGCCGCCGCCGGTAAGCACCATGCCCTTATCGACAATATCTGCCGAAAGCTCCGGCGGACATTTTTCCAGCACACCGCGGATGGTGCCGATAATGGAATAAACAGGTTCGCGCAGTGCAGCGCGTGCATCTGCCGAGGTTACCTTAATGGTGGTAGGCCTGCCTGCGATAAGGTCACGCCCCTGCACTTCCATATCCGTGCATTTGCCGTTGGAAAGCACGGTAGCCACGTTCATTTTTATTTTTTCTGCCGTTGGTTCGCCAATCAGCACGTTGTAAACTTTTTTTACATAGCGCACAATCGCTTCGTCAAAAGCATCGCCGCCAACGCGGATGGAAGAATCAACAACCACGCCGCCGAGGCTTAAAATGGCAATATCGGTTGTGCCGCCGCCGATATCAATTACCATGCTGCCGCTCGGCACGCTGATGTCAAGCCCTGCGCCAAGCGCCGCTGCAAGCGGTTCTTCTATTAAATAAGTTTTGGATGCACCTGCCTGCATGGCAGCTTCCAGCACGGCACGTTTTTCTACCGAAGTAATGCCTGTCGGAATGCACACCATAATGCGCGGCTTGCTGAAAAAGCTCTTGCCGGCCACGCGTTCCACCACAAATTCCAGCATTTTCTGCGTTACGGTATAATTGGCAATTACGCCCTCTTTAAGCGGACGGATAACGGAAATGCTTTCCGGAACTTTGCCAATCATATCGCGGGCTTCGTTGCCCACAGCCAGAATTTTATTTTTGCTTCTGTTAATTGCCACAACGGAAGGCTCGTTAAACACGATGCCCTTGCCCTTGATGTACACCAGAAGATTGGCTGTACCAAGGTCAATGCCTATATCTACACTGTTAAAAAACATACTTTCACCTACTTTTAATCTTTCGTGCCAACGCGCTTAATATCCGCGCCGAGCCTGGTCAGTTTAGCTGCAATTTCTTCGTAGCCGCGGTCGATATGGTAAATATCGCAGATTTCCGTTGCCCCTTCGGCTACAAGCCCCGCAAGTATCATTGCCGCACCAGCACGCAGGTCAGTTGCCCTTACGGTGCAGCCTGTTAAATGGGCCGGGCCGGTAATAACGGCGCTGCGCCCTTCTGTGGTAATATTTGCCCCCATGCGGTTCAGTTCAACCACATGCATAAAACGATTTTCAAAAACAGTTTCGGTAATTTTGCTGCGCCCTTCCGCAACGGAAAGCATGGCCATCATCTGTGCCTGCATATCCGTAGGGAAGCCGGGGTACGGCAGGGTTTTAATATCAACGGCTTTTAACTTGCCGCTGCCGACAACGTGAATACGGTCGATATCTTCTTCAACCAGCGCACCAGCCTCACGCAGTTTGGCAATCAGCGGCTTCTGGTGTTCCGGCAGTACGTTTTCAATAATTACGTCGCCGCCGGTCATTGCCGCCGCAATCATGTAAGTGCCTGCCTCAATGCGGTCGGGAATAACGGAATGCTGCACGCCGTGCAGCTCGGATACGCCTTCAATGGTAATAACGTTGGTACCGGCGCCGCGCACACGCGCACCCATCTGGTTAAGATAGTTGGCAAGGTCTACAATTTCCGGTTCTTCGGCCGGGTTTTCCAAAACCGTGGTACCGTTTGCCATTGCTGCCGCCATCATAATATTTTCGGTTGCGCCCACACTCGGAAAATCGAGGTAAATATTGGCACCGGTCATGCCTTCAGGCGCAGAAGCCTCAATATAGCCATGGCCCTGTTCAATTTTAACGCCCAGTGCTTCAAAGCCTTTTAAGTGCAAATCAATCGGCCTTGTGCCAATAGCGCAGCCACCCGGCTGGGAAATACGGGCATAACCCTTGCGTGCCAAAAGAGGCCCCATAACAAGGAACGAAGCGCGCATGGAACGTACAAGCTCATAAGGCGCTTCGCAGGAGGTAATTTCCCTGCTGTCAATTTTAAGCGTATGCGGCTCGGAAGTGTCAACTTTAATGCCAAGGCATTCCAAAACCGCGCAAATTGTGCGAACATCCTCCAGCGCAGGAATTTCATCCAGCCTGCTCGGCGAAGTACCAAGAATAGAAGCGGCAATAATAGGCAGCACGGCATTTTTGGCGCCGCTTGTTTTTACTGTGCCTACAAGGCGGTTACCGCCTTTAACTATCAATCTTTCCAACTGCAAACTCTCCTGTTCTTAAAATCCATTCTATCAAAAGGGCATACTTTTCAAAATAAATATTTTCTGTAGTAGTTTATCACTTTTTTTACAGCTTGGCAATCTCTGGCGGATAAAAAAACGCCTGCCGTTTTTCTTAACGGCAAGCGCTTTTCAAAACAAATTTTCAGGCAATCAGATACCGCGGTCCTGCATTTTCAAACGGTCTGCCAAAATATTGTAATGGGTTTCCATTTCCATAATTTCTTTTTTAATACCGGCGATTACATCCGGGTCTTCTTCAACTTTCAGGCGTTCGCGCAGTTCTTTTATGCCCTGCTTCAACTGAAACATTTTATTTCCGGATACAGCATTAATTACATCAGCCACAGTAATCAACTCCCATCATTCTTTGTATTTTTATTATACCAAAATATGGGGCTGTAAGCAAAGTTTTATTCAAACGTTTTTTCTAAAAATTAAATATAATTTCACAAATTCCCATAAGAAGGATTTATGCGGCTTAAATATTTAAATTTTTTATTGACCTTTAATTTCGTTTTTGCCAAGCAGCAAATTTTAAACCTTGCTGCTTACGGCATAACATTTTATGCAGCTGCTGTAAGCTGCTTTTTTATACAAAAAGCGGATGGCTTGTGCCATCCGCTTTTAAAGCTTTCCGTATTAAACTTATTAAGGTTAAAATTAGAAAGTGAAGTACAGTTCGGAGAAGATTACCTGATCGTCTGCATCGCCAACCTGAGCTTCAGTGTCATAGTAGTTAACTACGCCAACGATGTTTTTAGCGAATGCATAGCTTGCGCCAACTGCCCAACCTTTGTAACCACCAAATTCACCGAAGGTAGTAGCATCGGTGGTCGGGTTGATGTAAGCGTTAGCAGACTGGTCGAAGTAGCTTACATGCAGGCCATAGGAGCCCGGTTCGTCAGCGGAAGCGCCTTTCCAAGCGAGGTCTGCATACCAGCCGTCTTTACCCGGTTTTTCGCCAGCGTATTCATGATCTTTATCGCCCCACATATATTCAGCAGAAAGAACGAAGTCCGGAGCGAAGTTGTAGCTTGCACCAATGTTCCAGATTTCTTTGTCGCCAACTACATTGAAAGGACCAACATGCTCGCCATCCTTATTATAATCCCAGTAGCCAGCATCGTTTGCTTTATAGTAGGTTACATATGCGTTAACTGCACCAAGGTCAGCTTCAACGCCTGCTACATAAAGACGGTCGGAAGAAGCTTCAAGATATTCTTCGGAAGGACCTTTAGCAGCGATACCGAATACTTTTACGTTATCGCCATAGGAAGCTTTAACGCCATCGATGTAGGAATCAAGTACGTTACCGGTATGGGTTACTTCGTCCCAACGGCCAGCCTGTACATCAATGCCGCCAACACGGCCGTTCAGATAAGCACGGTTCAGTTTAACTTCATCTTCACCGCTTTCACTGTGCATGAATTCCTGAGTGTTCTGGAACATACCGGTGTAAGTCCAGTCTTCGTTAACCTGGCCGGTTACCCAAAGACGAGTACGAAGGTTGGATTCGTCAGCGCTGTTGTCGCGGCTTACATAGTTGTAACGGATCTGACCGGTGATTTTTACGTTGTCAGCTTTTTTCTCAAGGTTAGCAACGCGTACGCCGAGGCTGTCGAGTTCGTCAGCAAATTCAGCAGCTAATTTGTCTACGTTAGCGCCTTTTGCCATTGCTTTAGCAACAATCTGAGCCATTTCATAACGGGTCATCAGTTTGTCGCCGCCGTAGGTGCCGTCGGGATAACCGTCAACTACACCAGCAGCTGCCAGTTTGTTTACTGCGTCATAAGCCCAATGACCTGCCGGTACATCGGAGAACGGATTTGCGGCATAAGCGCTTGCAGTTACGCCAAGAGCCATGGCCATTGCGAGAACTAAAGATTTTTTCATTTTGCCATTCCTCCAGGGAAATAAATTTTTTACCCTTTCAGAAACCTTTTGCGCAAAACTTTCCGTTTCGGTTTTTTATGCGCGAGTTGCCGTGTTTCCTCTGCAACTAAACCAATACAGTCCGTAAATTGCAAACGGTTTTTAAAAGGATGTGTACACTTTACCATAAATTCACAATGCCGTCAAGAACATTTTACAATTTTTAGTGAATTTTTATCAGTTTTTTCTGCATGGAAAAACAGGCAGCACATAAAGCGCTGCCTGTTTGTAAATAATTTTACATTATTTGCTGAATGCGTCCGTTAACGGAGGCACAATCTGTTTTTTGCGGGAGAGTACGCCAGGCAGATAGTAATGGCCTTCTGCTTCCGGTTTACCGAAAGCTTCCGTAACTTTTGCCTGGTTTACACCGGCAACCAGAAGGTCGGTAGCTTCGGAAAGGATGTCCGTTACCATCAGGAAGGACAAATCAAAGCCTTCGGTTTCACGCATGGCTTCCAGTGCCGCTAAAAGTTCCGGCATTTTATCCAGACCCTGCTGGCGGCCCATAATGTTAATCTGTGCCACGCTGGCTTTGGTATCGCCAAAATCGAATTCTTTCAAATCGGTGCGTACCAGCTCGTCCGCGGTTAAGCGGGCAATAACGGAGCCCTGTTTCAGTTCTTCCATAGCATAGGTTTCCAAATCCTCAAGCCCGGCAATTTTTTGCAGTTTTGCCGCAGCGTCCTTATCCTGCTGAGTTGTGGTCGGGCTGCGGAAATACAGGGTGTCGGAAATAATTGCCGATAAAAGCAGGCCGGCAATTTCGCGCGGCAGTTCCACTTTATGCGCTTCTGCCATGCTGGTAATAATGGTTGCCGTGCAGCCTACGGGTTCTTCGCGGATATAAATAGGAGCCGCGGTATGCAGGCCGCCCATGCGGTGATGGTCGATTACCTCAATGATTTCAGCTTCTTCGCTGCCTTCAACGGCCTGTGCGCGTTCGTTATGGTCAACAAGAATAAGCTGGGTTTTGTCAGGTTTCAGCAGGCGTACCTTGTCAATCATGCCAATGTAGCGGCCGCCTTCCACAACCGGGTAGGAGCGGAAATTGGTATCGAGCATGGCATTTTTAACATCGTCCAGAAGTTCGTTGTTGTTGAAGGAAACAACGCTGGTAGTCATTAAGTCTTTAACCGGTGCATCCAGCAGCTGGCTGTAATCAACCGCGCCGGTTTCGTTTTCCTGTGCGCAAAGCTCTTTATAGAAGCATTTGGCAAGGTCGGTTACGGTAACAACGCCTTCAATGTTTTCCGGCGTGCCTACAGGCATACAGCGCACGCCGTAGTCGGTAAACAAATGGCTTACCTCACGCAGTTTGGTTTCGCCGTTAAGCATGGGCACTGCAATAAGTTCCACATCTTTCAGGCGGGGGTACATATCCTCAATTAAAACCGGTTCTTCCACGCCGAAATAATTAAGAACATACTGTGTTTCAGGGTTCAGCGCACCTGCGCGAGCCGCAACGGCATTAACGCCAAGCTGCCTTTTTAACCACGCATAGGCAACTGCGGAGCAGATAGAGTCCGTATCCGGGTTGCGGTGGCCGATGACATATACTGGTTTATCCACGTTCAGCACTTCCTTTTTGCAGGCAGACCTGGCTGCCGTAATGATTTTTAGTGTAATAATTATTATATCATAAAAAACTTTAAATTACCGCTGAAATTTTGTTTATTTGGCGCGTTTATCGCCCAGCGTTGCCAAAAGTTCCGCCGGGTTAATGTTATGGTAGGCCAAAAGCACAAGGCAGTCGTACCACAGGCCGCTCATTTCATCCAGCACTTCCGTCCTGCTGTCATTTTTGGAAGCAATAATGGTGCTTGAGGTATCTGCGCCAAGCTGTTTTAAAATTTTATCCTGTCCGGACATAACCAAATGCCTTGCAGCGGAATTATCACCGCCGAATTGACGTTTATAGCAAATCAAGCGGTAAATTTCGGCAAGTACGCCGTGAATACCGTCCGGTTCAGGCACGGGCAGGCTGCCGCTTTGCCATACCGGCTGCGTAAATACGCCAAGCCCGCTGCGCCCCGGCAGCGCTTTTACCAGAAGCACCGTACCGTTTTTGCCGGCAGTAATTTCCGTAACCGAAAAAGCCGCTCCGTCTTCCGCAGCATTATAAGCTTTTTTCGTTTCCGGGTCATATAGCCACAGGCTGCCGTTTTCCGCCGTGCGCGCCAGTGCTTCGCCGTCCATTTTAACAAGCGCCAGCACCTCGTCCGTACCGGCATCCTGCACTATGGCGTTAATATAGCCGTGAACATTAAATTTTAAAGCTGCAAAATCAATTTTCATCTTTTCCGCCTTCTCTTAAAACGGGCATTACGGAGTTATACCCGTCCGCTCCGTATACCAGGCAGCGCTTTACGCGCGAAATGGTTGCCGTGCTGGCGCCTGTTTTCTCAACGATTTCTTCATAAATGCAGCCGGCATCAAGCATTCTGGCAACCTCCAGACGCTGCGCCATTGCTTTTAATTCGGTAATGGTACAAATATCTTCAAAAAAATTTGAGCATTGCTGTTCATCTTTTAAACTTAAAACAGCCCTAAACAGCTGCGCGGTTAATTTATCCCTGGTTTTTGCAGGCATGGCTGTCCTCCTTGGTTAACACCCGTAAAATTTTAAATTGGATATTTTCTATCCTTTCTTACTTTAATACTTTATTTTATAAAAAGTCAAGTAATTTTAACGGATTTTAAGAAAAATTTTATTGACAGATTTGTAAATAACGTGTATGATTGGTACATCAACTTCATACAAACATTCATCAAGAGTAGCCGAGGGACTGGCCCGATGACGCTACGGCAACCATCCTTAGTGAAACGGTGCCAAATCCAACGGAACATTCCGGCAGATGAAAGAGGTCTTAAAACTTGTACCCTTCACCTGTTTGTGAAGGGTTTTTTAGTACCTTAGAAAAGAAAGAGGAACACCGCATGATTGAATTAGTAAATGTAGAAAAAACTTACCACACCTCCTCGGGTGACATTCACGCCTTAAAGCGTACCAGCCTTACCATTAACCAGGGCGAAATTTTTGGCATTATCGGCCTTTCAGGCGCAGGCAAATCCACGCTTATCCGCTGCATTAACATGCTGGAAGTGCCGACTGCCGGTCAGGTTTTTGTAGACGGCGAAGAACTTACCGCCATGACGGAAACGCAGCTGCGCAAAGCACGCCAGAATATCGGCATGATTTTTCAGCATTTTAACCTGCTTGCCAGCCGCACCGTTTTTGACAACATTGCCTTTCCGCTGGAAATTCAGGGGCTTGGCAAAGATGAAATCAAAAAGCGCGTGGAACCACTGCTGGAGCTTGTACAGCTGCAGGACCGCGCCGACCACTACCCCAGCCAGCTTTCCGGCGGGCAGAAACAGCGCGTAGGCATTGCCCGCGCCCTTGCCAGCAACCCGAAAGTTCTTCTGTGCGACGAAGCAACAAGCGCGCTTGACCCGCAGACCACCAAATCCATTTTGAACCTGCTGCGCGACATTAACCAGCGTTTAAACCTTACCATAGTAATGATTACGCACCAGATGGAGGTTGTAAAGGAAATCTGTGACCGCGTAGCCGTTATTGAAAACGGCAGCATTATAGAAGAAGGCAATATGGTAGATGTATTTACCAACCCGCAGAACCAGACTACCAAGGAATTTGTTAAGAGCGTCGATAAAAACACCCTTCCGGAATCACTTAAAAGCACGCCCGTCAGCAGGGAATATTTTGATGGCGCAAGCCTTGCCGTGCGCTTGTCCTTCTTCAGCGGCAACGCCGACAAGCCTATTGTTTCCGGCATGATTAAACGCTTCGGCGTAGACGCCAACATTATTTCCGGCAACACCGACCAGCTTAAAGACCGCATTTACGGCAACCTGCTGATTGTTATTGAAGGCCCGCAGAAAGCCCTTGAGGACTCGCTGGATTATTTAAACAGCAAAAATCTGCAAGTGGAGGTAATTGGTTATGTCAAATGAAATGATTGAACTTTTAATAAAATCCTTTTGGGAAACCGGCTACATGGTTGTTGCCTCCACCGTGCTGGCAAGCCTTATCGGCATACCGCTGGGCATCATCCTTACGGTAACTCGCAATGGGCACATTCTGCCGAATGCCGTTATTAACTCCGTGCTGGGCGTTATCGTTAACGCCACCCGTTCCACCCCGTTTATTATTTTAATGGTAGCCATTATTCCGCTTACCCGTATGCTGGTTGGTTCTTCCATCGGCACTACGGCCGCCATTGTGCCGCTTACCATTTCCGCAGCGCCGTTTATTGCGCGCGTTATCGAATCTTCACTGCTTGAAATCGACCACGGCGTTATCGAAGCCGCACAAAGCATGGGTGCAAGCCCGATGCAGATTATTTACAAGGTTCTGCTTCCCGAAGCGCTGCACTCCATCGTGCTCGGCATTACCCTTGCGGTTATCGCACTTATCGGTTACTCCGCCATGGCGGGCGTACTCGGCGGCGGCGGCCTCGGCGCCCTTGCCATCCGCTACGGCTACCAGCGTTTCCAGCCCGATGTAATGATTGTTACCGTTGTTATCCTGATTCTCATGGTACAGCTCATTCAGTTTATCGGAGACACGCTCAGCAAAAAACTTAATAAAACCAAATTATAATGTTAGCAATTTATTTTAATTTTAATATTTTGGAGGAGGATTACTATGAAATTAAAAAGAATTTTGGCCGCACTGGCGGTTGGCACTCTGGCACTCGGCATTTTCGGCTGCGGCGGCAGCGAGAAAGCAGCGGATACTTCCGCGCCCGTTAAGGTAGGCGTTACCGCAGGCCCCCATGCCGAAATTATGGACGAAGTTAAAAAACTGGCTGCCAAAGACGGCTTAAACATAGAAGTTGTGGAATTTAACGACTTTGTAACGCCGAACATTGCCTTGCAGCAGGGCGAAATTTTTGCCAACAGCATGCAGCACAGGCCTTACCTTGACGCCACGCTGAAAAAAGAACCCGGCTTTGAACTGGTTGAAGTTTTTAAAACCGTAAACTTCCCCATGGCGGTTTATTCCGATAAAATCAAAAAAGGTGAAGCCATTCCCGACGGCGCAACAATCGGCATCCCGAATGACCCTTCCAACGGCGGCAGAGCGCTTTTGCTGCTTGCCGAGCAGAAATTAATTGAAGTTAAGGACATTAATGACGTTACCACCTCCGTTGCCGATATTACCGGCAACCCGCATGGCTATAAATTTCTTGAGCTTGACGCTGCTACCATTCCCCGCAGCCTGCCGGACGTAACCGTTGCCGTTATTAACGCCAACTACGCTCTGCCTGCCGGGCTGAACCCCATGACGGATTCCTTGATGGTTGAAGGCGCAGCTTCCCCGTACATCAACATTTTTGTAACCAAAAAGGAAAATGCCGCCGACCCGCGCATTAAGCAGCTGCAAAAAATTTATCAGTCCGCCGAAGTTGAAAAATTCATTAATGACCACTTTAAAGGCTCCGTTACCGTTGGCTGGAAATAAAATATTAAAAATAAAAGCGTCCCTTGCGGGCGCTTTTTGTTTGAGGTGAACCATGAAACGTATTTTGCATTTATTAGTTTTGCTTATAATTACCCTGTGCTTTATGCCCGCCGCCTACGCGGAAAGCCCCGTTGACCGCCACGTAAACACCAGCAGGCTTGACGACATATTTGCCAGCCGCGGCGTAAACGGCACCCTTGTAATTTATGACGTACAGAAAAACGGTTACTGGCTGCACAACGCCGGGCGTGCTGCAGAGCGGTTTTACCCCGCCAGCACGTTTAAAATTTTTAACAGCCTTATCGGTTTAAGCGAAGGCGTTGTTAAAGATGCGGACGAAGTTTTTTACCGTTATGGCGGCGAACCTGTGTACCTTGAAAGCTGGAAAGCCGACGCCAGCCTGCGCAGCGCCATAAAACTCTCGCAGGTGCCAGCCTATAAAGAACTGGCGCGCCGCATCGGTACGGAACGCATGCAGGCCAACATTAAAAAGCTGCACTACGGCAACGAAAGTATTGGCAGTAAAATCGACAGCTTCTGGCTGGAAGGGCCGCTTAAAATAAGCGCGCTGGAGCAGGTTAAGCTGCTGACCAAACTTGCCCAGTGCAGCCTGCCCTATCCGCAAAAGGCGCAGCAGCAGGTTTGTGACATAACCGTTTTAAAACAGACCGATGCCTGCACGCTGCACGGCAAAACCGGCTGGGCAACGGACAATATAAAAACCCCGGTAGGCTGGTTTGTTGGCTGGGCCGAAACCAAAGACAACCTGTATGTTTTTGCCATGAATATGGATTTAACCGACGCCGCAGATTTGCCGTTAAGAGAAAGTATAACCCTGGAGTGCCTTCGAAGTTTAAAACTTTTATAAAGCAGTTTATAATTATACTAAGCAGTAATTGAAAGAAGGGATACTATGGCATATTTAGGCGAAAATATTAAAAAACTCGGTTTTGGGCTGATGCGCCTGCCGAAAACCGGCGAGGCCATCGACATTGAACAGACAAAAAAAATGGTAGATATGTTTCTGGAAGCAGGCTTTACCTATTTTGATACGGCGTGGGCCTACCCCGGCAGCGAAGACGCTATCCGCCAGGCGCTGGTAGAACGCTACCCGCGCGAAAAATTTCAGCTGGCAACCAAAAATGCTGCCTGGATTAACTGCAAAACGCGCGAAGAAGCAGTTAACCAGTTTGAAACCAGTTTAAAACAAACAGGCGCAGGCTATTTTGATTTTTACCTTCTGCACAACCTCGGCGAAAGCCGCACCAAATATTTTGACGATTACAATATGTGGGACTTTGTGCAGGAGCAAAAAGCCAAAGGGCTGATTAAGCACGTTGGTTTTTCGTTCCATTCCACACCGGAAGAACTGGACGAAATTTTAAACGCCCATCCCGAAATGGAATTTGTGCAGCTGCAAATTAACTATGCCGACTGGGATTACCCCGCCGTACAAAGCCGCCGCTGCTACGAAGTAGCGCGCAAACACGGCAAGCCCGTTATCATTATGGAACCGGTTAAGGGCGGCATGCTCGCCAATCCGCCGGAAAGCGTACAGAAAATTTTAAAAGACGCCGAGCCGGAAATGTCCGTGGCAAGCTGGGCCATCCGCTTTGCTGCACATCTGGAAGGCATTATTACCGTGCTCAGCGGCATGAGCAATGTTGAGCAGATGCAGGACAACCTTTCCTACATGAAGGATTTTAAAGGCCTTACCGCCGCCGAAGAAGCAACGCTGAAAGAGGCGCAGGAGGCGCTGGCAAAAATTCCGCTCATTCCCTGTACCACCTGCAACTACTGCGCCAAGGTCTGCCCCATGAATATCGGCGTAAGCGGCAGCTTTACGGCAATGAACTATTACACGCTGTATAAGGATTTGGCCGCAGCCAAACACCAGGCAAACTGGCTGGTTACCGGCCACGGCAAAAAGAAAGCCGCTGAATGCATTAAATGCGGCGTCTGCGAAAAAGCCTGCCCGCAGCATATTAAAATCCGCGAAGAACTGGTAAAGGTTACTGAAACCCTGGGCTGATATGTTAAAACAGAAGCATCCGTTTTAGAAACGGGTGCTTTTTTATGTGCTTCGGCAAAATTTTGTGATATAATGGGAACGCTTAATAAATTTTACCCTGTTTTAAGGAGCAGCTATGAGCCGTAAACCTTTTGTGCCCGCAGCCCTTTTGGGCAAGCTGTGGCGCTGCATAATAGAATTTGAAATGCTGAAGGAAGGCGACCGCGTGCTGATAGGCTTAAGCGGCGGCAAAGACAGTATGTTTTTAACGGCCGCGCTGGCCGAAGTGCAGCAGTATGCACCTTTTAAGTTTGACCTTGCCTGCTACACGGTTGACACCATGTTCAGCACCGATTTTCCAAAAGCTGATTTGGAAAGCTTCTGTGCGCAGTACGGGCTTAAGCATTACAGCAGCAAAGTTGACGTTACCGAAGCGTGGCAGCACCGCACCAACACGCCGTGCTTTACCTGCGCTTATTTCCGCCGCGCAGCCACCAACCGCACGGCGCTGGAGCTGGGCTTTAACAAAGTTGCCTGGGCGCATCACCATGATGACGCCGTGGAAACCTTCTTTTTAAACCTTGTTGCCAGCGGCCAGCTTAAAACCTTTCTGCCGGTAACGCCGCTTTCACGCACGGGGCTTACCTTAATACGCCCGCTTTTATATTACCGCGAGGCGGAAATTATCAGCATGGTTGATGAGCTTAACCTGCACCCACTGAAAAACCCCTGCCCCTACGACGGCCACACCAAACGCCAGGAAGCCAAAGAATTGCTGCGCTCGCTGCAAGGCTTCAACGCCGAAACGTATGACCATCTGGCGGCAGCCATGCGTTTTGCCAATGCCGAACTTTGGCCTGCCAAATGCGGCAAAACGGAGCTGGCAGATAAATTCCACGCATTTTGGCAGCAAAAGCGCAAAAACAGGCAGGAATAACGCCGCCCGCAGCGAATATAATTTTTTGTATGACATTTTGACCGGAGGTTTTTTATGACAGTAAAAGAGTTTAAACATGATTATTTCAGTTTTAAAGGGCGTTTGAACCGCAAGCCCTTTTTAATGCGCCTGATGATGCTTGGTGCCATCAGTATCTTTTTTGTTTTAATCGTTATCAACGCCGAACCGCACCTTAAGGAAGACCCTGCGCATTTTGCCACCAACGTGCGCAAATCGCTGGTGTTCTGGGTTTATTATATTCCGCTGATTATCGCCAGCATTTCGCTCGGCGTGCGCCGCCTGCACGACCTTAATTTAAGCGGCTGGTGGATGCTTTTGGGTTCCGGCGCGCTTTTAAGCACCGTAAACACCGGCAACACCGCCATTGACCTTGCAGCGGCAATTTTATTTTACATTGCCCAGCTTTTCAATCTGTTCCTGATTTTCTTCCGCGGCACCAAAGGGCCTAACCGCTTCGGCGAAAACCCCGTACCCCAGCCCGTAAAAGAAAAGAAGAAAACCAAAGAAGAACGCCGCGCCGAAGCCAAGGCACGCAAAGAAGCTGCCGAAGCAGAAAAACGCGCCGGCGAAGAACTGGAACGCGAAATTGCCGAAGCGCATCCCGACTGGGACGAATACGACCGCTATGACGCCATGCAGGAGGCCAAAGCCAAACGCGAAGCCGAAAAAGCAGCGGCAGAAGTTAAAGACGGCACCGAAAACAAAGAAAGCAAATAATTGTACAAAAAAATCCCGCCAAAAGCGGGATTTTTATTTTATGCGTATTTTGTTTTAAACTAATGTATATATTTGATGCTGCTGCGCCTTACCAGGCCAGTACTTCCACGCCGGTATCGGTAACAAGCACCGTGTTTTCCCACTGAGCCGACATGCTGCCGTCCTGCGTATAAACAGTCCAGTCGTTGCTTGCATCAATAAACACATCACGGCGGCCAGCGTTAATCATCGGCTCAACCGTAAATACCATGCCCGGCACCATCAGCATGCCGGTATTTTTTTTGCTGTCGTGGCACACAAAAGGTTCTTCGTGGAAATCCACGCCAACGCCGTGCCCGCCAAATTCCGTTACCACGCTGTAACCGTGCTTGCGTGCAAACGGGGCAATGGCAGCGCCGATATCGCCGATAAAGGCCCACGGCTTGCAGGCTTCCACGCCGCGGCGCATACATTCTTTGGTAATGGCAACCAAATCCTGATTCGGTTTGGAAACCTTGCCAATCATAAACATGCGCGAGGCATCGGCGTAATAACCGTTGTAAATAGTGGTTACGTCAACGTTAACAATGTCGCCGCTTTTAAGCACCGTTTTATCGGGAATACCGTGGCAAACCTGGTCATTAACCGAAGTGCAGATGCTTTTCGGAAAGCCGTAAAAACCGAGGCAGGCAGGAATACCGCCGCTCTTGGTAATAAAATCATAAGCCAGCGCGTCAATTTCTTCCGTCGTCATGCCGGCTTTAATTTTTTGGGCAATCAAATCAAGGCAGGCATTGTTAATTTTAGCTGCCGCACGGATGCCTTCAATCTGTTCCGGCGTTTTTATCATATCCATATCGGGAACTTCGCAGCCTTTAGCCTTGAATTCGGCTATTTTTGCTTTTATTACTTCAATATCCATAAAAATCTCCTTTAATACAAATTTAATTTTATAGTGCTATTATAACACATATAACATAAAGTAACAGCAGAAAGTCAGCTTATGCTTACAAATTATTTTTCTATTATTTTTTGTTTCTTTATGTTAAAATATTGTTAGTTTTTGTATAAGGAGGAGCCGATGGAAGCTATTTATTCCAACATTGCTGATTTTATCCTGCATTTTGACCGTTACCTGCCCGTTGTTATGGAAGCCTATGGGCACTGGATTTACGCATTTTTGTTCATTATTGTTTTTTGTGAAACAGGGCTTGTGGTAACGCCGTTTCTGCCGGGCGATTCGCTTTTGTTTGCCTGCGGCGCGCTGGCGGCATCCGCCGAAGGGCTCAGCCTGCCGCTTCTGGCCGTTATTTTCCTTGTGGCTTCAATTACCGGCGACGCCTGCAACTACGAGATAGGCAGGCACCTGGGGCATAAAATACTTGCCGCCAATTCAAAGCTGATTAAGCCGGAATACGTAAAAAAAGCCGAAGATTTTTACGCCAAGCACGGCCACAAAGCTATTTTCCTGGCCCGTTTTGCCCCAATTGTGCGTACCTTTGCGCCTTTTGTAGCAGGCATCGGCACCATGCACTACCGCACCTTTGCCATTTACAATGTCAGCGGCGCCTGCACCTGGGTATTTTTATTCCTCGGCGGCGGCTACTTTTTCGGCAACATTCCGTTTATCAAACAAAACTTTTCATATGTAACCATGGGCATTATTCTGTTTTCGCTTACCCCGATTATTTTTGAGGTTATCCGCAGCAGGCATGCCAAATAACGAAAGAAGGCTGAAAGATGTATTATTTTACCAGTGACTACACTACCGGCTGCACGCCGGAAATTTTAGAAGTTTTGGGAGCAACCAATCTTGAAGAAACAGCAGGCTACGGCGAGGACGCATACTGCGAAGCTGCCCGCGCGCTGATTCAGAAAGAATGCGGCCGCCCGGATGCGGATGTTTATTTTATGATGGCGGGCACGCAGACCAACCTGACGATTATCTCCGCCTCCCTGCGCCCCTTCCACGGCGTTTACGGCACCGCGCGCAGCCATATTAACACGCACGAAGCAGGCGCCATTGAACGCAGCGGCCACAAGGTGCTTGTAGTACCCGACAAGGACGGCAAAATTACCGCCGCCCAGATTGCCGCCGAACAGGAAAAATACCTGCACGACCCCAGCCGCGAGCATATTGTAATGCCTAAAATGGTTTACATTTCGCAGCCTACTGAAACCGGCACGCTGTACAGCAAAAAGGAACTGGAAGATTTATACGCCGTATGCAAGCAGTATAATTTATACCTGTTTATTGACGGTGCGCGCCTCGGTTACGGGCTTACTTCGCCCGCCTGCGATTTTACAATGCAGGACATTGCCAATAACTGCGACGTGTTCTACATTGGCGGCACTAAATGCGGCATGCTGTTCGGCGAAGCGGCAGTTATTTTAAACCCTGCCATTAAAGAAGATTTTATTCCGCTGATGAAACAGTGCGGCAGCGTACTTGCCAAAGGCCGCCTGCTTGGCATTCAGTTTGAAGCCATGTTCACCAACGGTTTATACTACCGTATCTGCAAACAGGGCATTGATGCAGCCATGCAGATTAAAGCCGTGCTTAAAGAATGCGGCTTTGAATTCTTGACTGATTCACCCACCAACCAGCAGTTTATCATCATCACCAAAGAAATGTACGAAAAAATAAACAGCCATTTTAAACTCGGCCTTTACGAAAACCTGCCTGGCGGCAGAGTTGCAGCCCGTATCTGCACCAGCTGGTCTACCTCGCAGGATGCGGTTGACAAGCTGTGCAAGTTTATTAAAGAGCTGTAAGAAAGTAAATATAGCAATAACTTTCTGACAAAAGGTTTATATTAATGCGGTCATGTAAAAATGCTGCGGCTTCTCCGATTCCGTCCGGGCTTTGCGGCCGGACTCCCGAAGATTAAAACTAAAAATTTCAGCCGCCGCAGTTTTTATCTATGACCTTATAATACAAACCTTTTGCCCTAACGTCACATCACCGCATTAAGATAAATATTTTGTTTGAACAAATGTAATAAGCAGAAAAATTATAACTAAAATTTATATTATACGCAAAAACACCGCTGTAAAAGCGGTGTTTTTTATTTGCAACGTATTTCGTTATTATATTTTGCTGCGCTACTTTTTGCTCCACAGCCATATTTCGCGGCACAGCCAGATAATGAACACGCCGCAGAAATCAAGCACAATATCGGTAACCTGCGCCGTACGCCCCGGCACCAAAAGCTGAATGTACTCATCCGCTACGGCAACGGCCAGCCCCAAAAACAGGATGTAGCCGGATGCCACGCGGTTGGACACACGCCAGCTGATAAATGTATTAACCATAATCATTGCCAGAACGGCAAATTCCACAAAATGTGCCAGCTTGCGCAGGCGTGCCTCCAGACGGTCTACCGGCATCGGGTCGCCGATAGCTGCATACAGGCTGTCAAGCCACTGGGCCAGCAGCCCGCTTGCTTTGTATGAGGTTTCCGCAGGCAGCGAAGAATTAAAAAAGATAAAACCTGCAAACAGCACTAACAGCAGCAGCCATAAAAATTTTTTCATTTATACGCGCCGCCCTGTTACTGATTGCGTGTAAGCAAATCCATTACCATCATGTTGCTTACAACGCCAATGCCGCCCGGCACCGGAGTGTAAGCCGCGGCTTTGCCTACAACGGCAGGGTCAACGTCGCCCACCAGTTTGCCATCAACGGCGTTAATGCCAACATCTACAACAACCGCTCCTTCTTTAATCATATCGGGCGTTACAAAGCAGGGTTTGCCTACTGCCGCAACGATAATATCAGCCTGGCGGGTAATTTCGGCAATATTTTTGGTTTTGCTGTGGCAGATGGTAACGGTAGCGTTTTTGTTTAAAAGCAAATTGGCAACCGGTTTGCCGACAACATTGCTGCGGCCGATTACAACTGCATGTTTGCCTTCCAGTTCAATGCCGTAATGTTCCAAAGTTGCCATGCAGGCACGCGGCGTGCAGGGTGACATTTTGCCGTAGCCAAGGTACATATCGCCAACATTTTTCACGTTCAGGCAGTCCACATCCTTGCTGGCGGTAACTGCAGCGCCGATTGTATCGCTGTCCAGCGGTTTGGGCATCGGCATCATCGGCAGTACGCCGGTAACGTAACGGTTGTGGTTCATGCGGGCAATGTCGCGCAGCAAATCTTCCTGTTTTGTATCGGCAGGATATAAAAGTTCTTTAACATAAATGCCCATGCTTTCAGCAAGCTTCATTAAACGGTCTTTGTAAACGTGCGAAGCCGGGTCATCGCCGACAACAATAATTGCCAGCGTTACTTTACGCCCTTTGCCAAGCGCATTGGCCACACGCTGCATAATGGTTTCGCGGTAAGCATCGGCAACGGGTTTTCCCCTCATAATCAAAGTTTCCATAACAGTTCTCCTTAAAACAGTCCGCTTATTACGCCGTCGTCGCTTACGTCAATTTTTTCGGCGGCAGGAACTTTCGGCAGGCCCGGCATCGTCATAATATCGCCGGTTAATACTACCACAAAGCCTGCACCGGCTGCGATACGGCAGTTTTTAATGGTAATTTCAAAGCCTTCCGGGCGGCCCAGAAGCGCCGGGTCATCCGAGAAGGAATACTGGGTTTTGGCCATGCAGACAGGCAAATGCCCATAGCCCATTTTTTCAAAATCCTTCAAAGCATTGTTTGCTTCTTTGGTGTAGTTTACGCCCACTGCACCATAAATCTTTTTGGCAATGGTTTCAATTTTTTCTTTCAGGCTCAGTTCTTCGCCGTACAGAAGTTTAAAATCGGCTTTGCCGCTTGTTGCCAGCGCCACAACTTCTTTTGCCAGTTCAATGCCGCCTTCTCCGCCTTTGGCAAATACTTCCGAAAGCGCAACGTTTACACCGTGTGCGGCGCAGTGGCTGCGGATGGCTTCCAGTTCTTCCGGGGTATCCTGTGCAAAGGCATTAATGGCAACAACCAGAGGCAAACCGTACTGCTTAATGTTTTCGATATGCTTTTCAAGGTTGACAATGCCGCGTTTTACAGCTTCCACATCCGGTGTTGCAAGGTCTGTTTTCGGCACGCCGCCGTGCATTTTAAGCGCGCGTACGGTTGCAACCAGCACAACTGCGTCCGGTTTTAAACCGGCATAACGGCATTTAATGTCGAAGAATTTTTCCGCGCCCAAATCTGCACCGAAGCCTGCTTCCGTAATGGTGTAATCGGCAAGCTTGAGCGCCGTTTTGGTTGCCATTACGCTGTTGCAGCCGTGGGCAATATTGGCAAACGGGCCGCCGTGGATAATGGCTGGCACATTTTCCAGAGTCTGTACAAGGTTCGGTTTTACAGCGTCTTTTAACAGTGCTGCCATTGCGCCCTGTGCTTTAAGCATACCTGCGGTAATGGGGTTGCCGCTGTAATCGTAAGCTACAATAATTTTGCTCAGGCGTTCTTTTAAATCGTGCAGGCCGGTTGCCAGGCACAAAATAGCCATAACCTCCGAAGCTACGGTAATATCAAAGCCGTCCTGGCGCGGTACGCCGTGCGCTTTGCCGCCGAGGCCGACAACTATGTTGCGCAGCTCGCGGTCATTCATATCAACAACGCGTTTCCACACAATGCGGCGCGGGTCGATATTAAGCGCATTGCCCTGCTGAATATGGTTGTCAAGCATGGCTGCCAGAAGCATATGGGCAGATGTTATGGCATGGAAATCGCCGGTAAAATGCAGGTTAATGTCCTCCATAGGCACAACCTGAGAATAGCCGCCGCCTGCTGCGCCGCCTTTAATGCCCATGCAGGGGCCGAGCGAAGGTTCGCGCAGGGCAACGATAACTTTTTGCCCGATTTTGGCAAGCCCCTGTGCCAGGCCTACCGTAGTGGTGGATTTGCCTTCACCGGCAGGTGTCGGGGTAATGGCCGTAACCAGAATAAGTTTTCCGTCAGGCTTATCCTGCACTCTTTTAATTAAATCCATGGAAAGTTTTGCCTTGTAGCGTCCGTATAACTCAATATCTTCCTCACCGATGCCGAGTTTTGCGGCAACTTCAGTAATGGGCAGCATATGCGCCTTTTGAGCAATTTCAATATCCGATAACATCTTGGTACCTCCCTTTTCTGCACTTAAATAACTATATCTTTATTTTATTCTCTGCCGGAGTTCCTTTTTCCTTCCGGTAGAGATAAATTATTCAAACCATATTTCCAGTTTTGTGCCTTCCGCGGCAACAGTCCCCGGCGGCAGCGACTGCTTCTTCGCCCTGCCGCTGCCGTAAGGCACCAGCACCAGATGCCCGCGCTGCACCAGTTCTGCCGTCTGGCGCATGTCAAGCCCGGTAAAATCCGGTATCTTTACTTTGTTGTCCGGCAAAAATTCCATTACCGGCACTTTAACGGCTTTGGCCCTGTCTTTGGCATCTTCCTCAAACGAAGGCAGCCCTTCGTGCGTGCTCGGCTGAATGCCTTTGGCAACAAGTATCTGCTGCAATGTATCTTTAAATACCGGCGCCGATACCTGCGAACCGTAAAACGCGCCTTGCGGCGTATCAAGCATTACCAGCATCGCATACTGCGGATTGGCTGCCGGTACAAAGCCTACAAAAGAAGCTATGTATTCGCCCGGGGCATAGCCGCCCTGCTCGGCAAGTTTTTCTGCCGTGCCGGTTTTGCCCGCAATCTGATAGCCTGCAATATGCGCCGGTTTGCCGCCGCCTTCGCTGACTACTTTTTCCATCATCATGCGCATCTGCCCGGCAACGTCTTCGGTAATAACGCGGCGCACAACGTTCTTCTGCCCCTGGCGCAGCACGCGCCCGTCAGGCATTACAATTTTATCAATAATGTAAGGCTCCAGAAGTTCGCCGCCGTTGGCAATGGCGCAGATGGCGCGCAGCATTTGCAGCGGCGTTACGGCAATGCCCTGCCCGATAGCCATCGTTGCAATATCAGGCTCGTACATATCTTCCGGCCTGTACAAAATGCCGCTTTCCTCGCCCGGCAGTTCAATGCCAGTCGGCTGGCCGAAGCCGAACTTTTTGCTGTAATCAATCATCTGGTTTGCGCCGAGCTGCATACCCAGCTGCACCATGCCGGTGTTGATGGAGTATTTAATAATATCCTCAAAGGGCACCTGCCCGCGCCCTTCGCCGTCCCAGTTGCGGATAACGCGGTCTGCAATTTTAATGCTGCCCTTGTCCTCAAACACGGTCTGCGGCGTAATGATGTTTTCACTCAGCCCCATGCACCCTACAATCGGTTTAAAAACAGAACCCGGCTCGTAGATAATGGAAATTGCCCTGTTCGTCCACGTGGAAACGGGATAGTCGCCAAAATCATTGGGGTCAAAGGTCGGGCGCGAAGCCATACCAAGTACCGCGCCGGTATGCGGGTCCATCAAAATGGCTGCCGCCGCGCGCGATTTGGTTTCCTTCATGGCTCGGTCAAGCGCGTCCTCCAGCACAAACTGAATTTTGCTGTCGATGGTAAGGTACACCGTCGGCATATTCTGCGGGCGCGAATGGTTCATGCCCGCTTCGCCCATCGGGCGGCCCAGTGCGTCCACCATTTCTTCCTGCTCGGTTTTGGCGCCTTTAATTACGGAATCAAGCGCCAGTTCAATACCGGCGAGCCCCTTGTCATCCGTGCCTACAAAACCCAGAATCTGCGCGGCCATGCTCTTTTTGGTGTAGTAACGCTTGCTTTCTTCCAAAAAGTGCAGGCCCGGCAGCTTGTTTTCCTTAACTATGCGCGTTACCTCGTCCGCCTCTTTTGGCGTCAGGGTACGCTTAATCCATATAAAACGTGCTTCCGTAGTAAAATCGCTGTACAGGCTTTCGGCACTTATGCCGAGCGGCCCTGCCAGTAAATCTGCCGCCAGGCGCTTAACGTTGCGCCCGCTTTTGGCAGCCGCACTGTCCGGTCGGTCCTCCATTTCAACAGGGTCAACATACAGCGATTTTGCCATAATGCTTACGGCTAGTTCTTCGCCGTTGCAGTCTACAATCGCCCCGCGCGGCGAATACATTACGTCCGTGCCCATGGCCTGTGCCATCGACTGCCGCGCCATTGCGTCGCCGCGTACAATTTGCAGCCACACCAGGCGCCCGATAACTATGGCAAAAACGGTAAAAATTAATGCAAACAGCCCAAAAAAACGTTTTTTGCTGCTGTAAAACTTAAATTCTTTCCTCATCTGCGCCACCCCCTGCGCCTTAAATCAGAGGTTGGCATAATGGGCGGCATACCGGCATCACGCAGCAGTTCTTCGCGCTTTTCGCGCTTAACCTCCGCCTTGTAAACCGAAAGCGCCAGCCCCAGCGCCGTAAGCGATACCACCATGGAAGTGCCG
>ULTK01039125.1_pt1 | contig 25677 bp, 21 predicted proteins | sample 1957551 | NCBI WGS metagenome assembly ULTK01 (sample SAMEA4835733, study PRJEB28245) | human gut metagenome | biome: gut microbiome; material: fecal sample | place: Denmark | collected 2008
CGATGCTCCTCGTCGGCTTCGTCCTCCTCGGCTGCTGCCCTACAGGCACGTCATCCAACGTCATGACCTTCCTGGCAAAGGGCGATAAGGCCTTGTCCGTCACCATTTCCAGCATCAGCACCATCGTAGCGCCATTTATCATGCCCGTGCTGCTCCTGTTTTACGTAAAGCAGTACGTAGACATCGACGCCGTGGGATTATTCATCAGCATTATTCAGATTATCATCATTCCCATCGTCTTAGGGCTTATCGTCAATAAGGTCTGCAAAAAGCAGATGCCGGTCATTCAAAAGATCGTCCCCTTATTTACAGTGCTGGCCCTGCTGGGCATCATCCTCGTCGTCGTGGCCCTGAACGTCGAACGGCTGCAGACCGTGGCCCTGATGGCCGCCGTCGCCATGATCCTCTACACCGTCATCGGCCTGATCGTCGGCTTTTCCGTATCCCGCATCCTGCGCATGCCCCAGGCTAAGGGCAAAGCCATGACCTTCGTCATCGGCGTGCAGAACACGGCGTTGGCCGTAACGCTGGGCATTACGTACTTCGATCCCCTGGCCGCCATTCCCGGAGCCATCGGCGTCGTCTTTACGACGGTATTCTGCTCGTTTATCGCCTCTCTCTGGGGCAATCGGACTGTCGAAGAATAAGGCAATATCAGAATATCCTGTTTATTTTTAATCACTTGCAGAAGGAGCGTGTCATCGTATGTCAACATTCAACAAAGTAACGGACGAATTAGTACAGGAACTGAAAAGCGTATTAGGCGAAAAGGGCGTCACTGTCGACCCGGAAAAATTAGACGTCTACAAAACGGACGAAGAAGGTAACTCCTATTGGTTCCACACGCCGGAAGTCGTCGTCTTCCCCGAAACGACGGAACAAGTAGCGGAAGTCGTAAAGCTCGCCAATAAATACCTCGTGCCGATTACGCCCCGCGCAGCCGGCTCCGGCGTCGCCTGCGGCGCCATCCCCGTCCACGGCGGCATGGTCATGGAGCTGGACCGCATGGACAAAATCCTGAAAATTGATACGGACAACATGTACGCCGTCGTTCAGACCGGCGTCCGCACCAGCGTCATCCAAAAGACGGTCAACGAATACGGCCTGCTCTATGCCGGCGACCCCTGCAGCGCCGACAGCTGCCAGATCGGCGGCAACGTCGCGACCAACGCCGGCGGCAACAAGGCCGTCAAATACGGCACGACGCGCAACCAGATTTACGGCATGAAGGTCGTCACGCCTACAGGCGACATCGTCGACGTCGGCGCGCGCCTGCAGAAATGTTCTACAGGCTACTGCCTGGAACAGCTCATCTGCGGTTCCGAAGGCACCCTGGGCATCGTAACGGAAGTCACGCTGAAGCTCCGTCCCCTGCCGCCGTATAAATTCGACCTCGTCGCCATCTTCAAGGAAGACGAAAAGGGATTCGCCCTGCCCAACAAGATCCTCAAGGCCGGCCTCGAACCGACGAGCATCGAATACATGGACAACAAGGCCCTGTCCATGTGCAGCAAGTTCTGCAAGGTATCCCTGCCCCACGTCGACGAAGGCTGCTGCTACGTCATCATTACGGTAGAAACGTTCGACGAAGACGAACTGGACAAGAAGATGGAAAAACTGAGCGATTTGTGCGACGCCATGGGCGCTGTCGACGTCATCCAGGCCGACGACCGCATCTGGGGATGCCGCCGTCAATTCGCCGAAGCGGCCCGCGACATCGACATCATGTTCGTCGCCGAAGACTTCGTCGTTCCCCTCGAACACATCGCCGAAATCACCTCCAAGATTCCGGGATTGGAAGAAAAACACGGCATTTACAGCGTAACGTCGGCTCATATCGGCGACGGCAACATCCACGTCCTGCCGCTGAACGTCGACAAGCTGTCTCCTATCGAATGGATGGAAAAGATGGAAGGCTTCCATAAAGACCTGTTCGACGAAGTATACGCCTTAGGCGGCAAGATGTCCGGCGAACACGGCATCGGCTACAAAAAGCTCCACGACTTCAAGCGCTGCACGCCTCCCGGCGAATACAAGATAATCTGCGCCATCAAGAAGGCCCTCGATCCCAACAACATCCTCAACCCGTCGAAGATCATCAACGTCGACGACCAATAACTTCGCATTCTCTCCTATGATTCCCATATTCAACTAAATCACCTTAATGAACGAAAGGCCCGCCGTCTTCATGGACGGAGGGCCTTTCGCCGTGCTGGGAAGCCTTTATATCAATTTGTCAAATACGAATAAGAGGGCTGGCATCGTAAGGATAGACAATATCGTCGATAAGACGCACAGCTCGGCCGAATACACCGGGTCCTTGTCGTATAAGGCGGCCATAGACGTGACGATGGCCGCCGTCGGCGTAATAGACGCTAAAAATATCGTCATGAGAATGTTCTTTCCGTCGTCGACAAAGGACGCCGCACCCAACAGGGCCAGGACGCCGGCCAGGACGACGGGATATACGACGAGCCGCAGGCTTACGGGCAGATAGGCACGAAGCTTGCCGAAGATTTCCTTCAAATCGCAGTCGGCAATGGCCATGCCCGTAATGAGCATGCCGACGGGGCCGATCATGGAGCCGACGCTGCCCATAGTCTGGTCGATGAGGGGAGGCAGGGAAATATGCAGCAGAAAGAGAGCCGCGCCGAAGCATATGGCTAAAATATTGATGTTGCAGACGATACTGCGGATATGGATTTCCCCTCGCCCGCAGAGCAGGCAGGAGCCGTGCGTCCATAGCAATATCAGCTGGACTACGGCGTAGGCGCAGGGATAAATGAGATACTCCGTCCCCAGCAGGGCCGTGACCAGGGGAAATACCAGTATGCCCGCATTGGTATAAATCAAGGCCATTTGCTCGACAGCCTTCAGGCTAAAGATGGGACGGAAAGCCGCCGTGAGGAGGATGAACAAGGCGTGAACAGCGACGGCGGCACAAAAGGCGAAGAACAGCCCCCTGCGCACGGCCTCGCTCGGCTCTACCTGAAAGGAATGGATGATGACGCACGGCAGGATGAGATAGACCAGCAGGACAGACAAGGCCTTGCCGTCGGAGCTGCGCAGCTTGCCCGTCCGTATGAGGGCGAAGCCCATGAGCATGATGAGAAACAGCTTTACCGTTTCCTTTAGTAATATCAGACTGATTTCCACTGAAACTTCCTTCTTTCTCCATAGACGACGAAGCCAAGGAAGACCATATCCCCTATTTCATGGCGCTGTCGTTCGTCCTGTTCCATTATATGAACACTTTTATTTTTGTATAAGTTTATACTATTTTCCTTTCTTGTCAATGGAGTCTGATAACTTTACCGTATCATTTTTATATGACCAGTATGCTCATGATTTATATATCATACAGGTACCAGCGGCGCTTTCCTGCATCAAAAAAACAGGCCGCCTTGCCGCGCGCATTTGTACCGCGGCCCTCGACGGCCTGTTTCGTCGGACAATTCCGTATATCGTTACGGCCTGATTACCTTTCGTTTAAAAATGCCGTTATTTTATGGACGCCATATACTCCAGATATTCTTCCTTCGTCATGAGGGGCTTGTAGCCGTCCAGCAGGTCTTCGATGCCCTGGGCGTCGCCGTAAAGCAAGTCGATGAGGACGCAGGCCAGCGCCTGGGGCGTCTTCGTGTACGCCGTCTTTTCTTCAAAGAGGGTGAAATCCACACTGTGCAGCGCGCCGTGGACGCAGCCGACCCAGGGATGGATAATCGGCATGAGGTGCGATACGTCGCCCATATCGGTGCTGCCCGTATCCTGAGGCGTATAGCGGATGTGCTCTGCGCCGAAGATGGACTGGCAGTTTTCTTCCAGCAGCTTCGTCAGTTTTTTATCCTGACGCATGGGCAGGTAGCCCGGCAGATTCTGGATTTCACAAGTCGCGCCGACGGCCATCGCCCCAGCCTGCAGGGCCCGGTCGACGCTGGCGTTATATTCCTTAATGGCCTCGACAGAAGCAGCGCGGACGTAGCTTTCCATCCGCACGTGATCGGGAACGACGTTTACCAAGTCGCCGCCGCTGGTGATGATGGGATGGAAGCGGACGTAATCTTCTTCGCGGAAGGTCTCGCGCAGGGCGTTGACGCCCATGAGGCCCAGCATGGCCGCGTTCAGGGCGTTGATGCCGTCGTGCGGAGCCGCCGCGGCGTGCGCCGCCTTGCCATGGTATTCGACGAGCTTGCTGATAAAGCCGTCGCAGGGACTTCCGAGCTGTATTTCGCCTTGCAGGTCGTCCGTCGTCGTGACGTGCATCTGCATCGCCGCGTCGATATCGTCGAAGCCGCCTTGGTAAATAATTTCTTCCTTGCCGCCGAGGAAATGAATTTTTCCCTTATTCCGCAGGGAATTCCTGTATTCGATTTCAATGCATTCTTCAGCAGGCACGGCGAATAAAACGACGTCGCCGCCCAAATATTTCATGGCGTCCGTATCGTGCAGGGCCATGGCGACGGCCATCAGGTTGGCCATCTGCACGTAGTGGCCGCAGCAGTGCGCCGCTCCCGTCGTTTCGTCGGCGCCGGGATGATTGCGGCAGACCAGGGCGTCCAGCTCGCCGAAGACGGCGACGGTACGGTCCGATTTCGTCCCCTTCATGCGGCCTTTTACGCCGTTGATGCCCCAGCCGTCCGTATAGGAAATGCCCAATTTATCGAAGGCTTCCTTTACCTTGGCCGACGTCTTATATTCCTTATATCCCAATTCCGGTTCGGCGAAGATAGATTCGCCGAAGGCCTTTATGTCGTCGAAACGCTTTTCAATGGCTTCGCACACTGCTTTCTTTAATTCTTCTTTTGTCATTTATACACACCTTTTTTCATAAGATTTGCTTGCTTAGAATATGCCTTCCAGATGAAGGACGATTTCCGCCATAATCGTCGCGCCGAGGAACGAGCCGGTCGCGACCATAAGCGCTACGGGAACGATACGCCAGGACAGGCGCTTAAAGGCCGGAATATCCTTGCCCAGCGACAAGCCGGCATAGGCCAGGATCGGCGTCGTCGCAGCCAGTACGCTGAACTTGCCCGTCGTCTGGGTAATCCAGGCTTCGCCGGGGAATCCGGGAATCGACACGATGACGGCGATGATAGAGGCCCAGAACACGATAGGCAGCTTATTCAGGCCGGGAACATGGGCCAGCAGCACGCCGATGAGGGACAGGACGACAAAGACGATAGAGCTGATAGCCGAATCGGCAAGAGTGCCGCCGAAGCCGACGCAGTTGCCGACGGTGCAGAAAATACCAGTTAATACTAAAATGATGATCGTGTCGCGCATCATGTCGCCAAAGCTCTGCTTTTCCGCAGCCTTGGGAACGGCGTCGGCGACGACGTTTTCTTCCTGAACCGCTTCGACAGGAGCATTTTTAGACCGTTTATCGCCCGTAACCAGCTCATATACCTTAACCGTAACGGGCAGGGAAATGAACAGGGCGAAGTAAATGCCCAAAATGGTCGTCATGAGGTTTGCCGCGCCGGCATAGGCCTGGATGCGCTGCGCTTCTTCCGGGAATACGGCGACCAGAGAGCCGATAGACGCGGCCATCATGCTGGCGCTGCCGATGCCGCCGCCCATCGCCAGGGCATAGGGATGGAAAAATCCCGTCCGGGCGATAATGCCGCTCAGAATAGAAATCCACAGCGCGCCGAACAAGGTGCCGCAGATGTACATGCCCATAACGCCGCGGCCTTCAGGAGAAAAGATACCGTATTTTTCAGCAATAATCGCTACGTTCGGTTCGCGGTCAATAGAATAGCAGGCGCCGATAGCTTCGCGGCCCATCTTTAAGGCCAGGGCCATGGGAAGACCGAAGACAATCGTGCCGAAGAAGTGACCTAATTCCTGCATGATCAATGCCCAGCCGGAATTCAGCAGCATGTGCAGGTTCGGCCCGATGCCGAGACCGATCTTTACGATCAGCACCAGCATGGCAATCGGCATGACCTTGCCGGCTACATCCATCATTTTTTCATTCATGACTCCAAGAGACGGATAACTGAGGATGCCGCCCATTACCAGTGCATACAGCAGCGGTAAAAATACGACGAGACCGAAAGAATGAACGCCTATCAGTTCAGCAATAATGATGATAATGAACGCAAATAGGTGCACCTTCCAATTCCTAAGCAATTCCATAAAAAATCCCTCCTATAAATACATTTGTATGATTTTAATAATACCATACTTTCTCTTATTACCATAGGCTTTTTTTGTATTTATACAGGAAATATTTTCCTGACCCAATAGTATATATGCCCTTATATACATAATAAGTATATAAGGGCATATTATAAAATATACAAGCCGCAGTCATGGTACGTACAAAAAATACAGGAACAGTCTTCGCACGGAGGGCGACACGTCGAAAACGGATATTGCTACTGCAGTTAGCTGATTTCAATCCACACCCTCACGTGGAGGGTGACCGGTGCAGCGATTTTTGCATCGACGACCTCATGAAATTTCAATCCACACCCTCACGCAGAGGGTGACGCCGGCGCCTCGTTTGAGAGCATGCATATGGCGCAATTTCAATCCACATCCTCACATGGAAGATGACCGCAGGAGCAAGACTATATAGAGATTTACAACTTGATTTCAATCCACATCCTCACATGGAGGATGACGTAACACCGGCGTCTTACGACATGCAGACGAGCCAATTTCAATCCACATCCTCACACGGAGGATGACCGACACGTACAGCCAGAGCTAGTGCGGAGCGTGTAATTTCAATCCACATCCTCACACGGAGGATGACGTATGCGAGATTGGACGACTGGCAGCGCCGGGCCGTATTTCAATCCACATCCTCACACGGAGGATGACTCGGCTCGTTGTTATAGGCCACCACAAGTTCTTCATTTCAATCCACATCCTCACACGGAGGATGACAAACCGTAGGAAACTCGAATCAGAGCGTATTTTGATTTCAATCCACATCCTCACACGGAGGATGACTATACTGGTTTTTCACTTCTGACGACAAATGGGACATTTCAATCCACATCCTCACACGGAGGATGACACAAATCAATGGTGAGATTGAGTTCTTGGCTCAGCAATTTCAATCCACATCCTCACACGGAGGATGACTTCTGGCATCGTCTCACTAAAAACTAATACTACTGATTTCAATCCACATCCTCACACGGAGGATGACTTATATGAAAGGAGCATTTATTATGGTATGCAATAATTTCAATCCACATCCTCACACGGAGGATGACCGCTGCATTTGGTATATCTTATTCCGAAATACAGCATATATAGAACTTGATGCAACTTTATCCAGCTGATTTGCTGAAAATCGCTGTCTATTTCGACAACATGTTACTTGTTTGAGTGCGAATCTCTCCACGATATATCCGATACTTGCAATTCGCACTTACCCATGTATTAAAGTATATAATCGTATTCACTAACTGAATTATGCGATTTTCCGAGGATTGTTTCCGATACCATATCCCTAAGGGAACATAAAAGGGAAAATCTAATCCAGTAAACAGATAGCTCGGACAACGTCTATCTCCACTCTTTTTCCAGCAGGAAATCGCGAATATTTCGATGCTTGATGCCGTCCCGGCTCATGTCAAACTCATCCAGCGTAAGAACGTACTTAGGGTAATTGTCCCGAACTCGCTCATAAACGCCAAATTCTCGTTGAATCGTTTCCTCTGACGCCAACAAGTAGGCGACCTGGATATACAGCCGATTACCTTGCGATTCACAGATAAAATCAATTTCTTTATCGCCAACTTTACCTACGGTTACAACATACCCGCGGCGCAGCAGCTCCAAATAGACAATATTTTCCAATACCAAATTAATATCTCGCTGATTGCCGCCAAACACGGCCTCCCGCACACCATGGTCGGCCACATAGTATTTCTCGTTCACCGTAAGAATTTTCTTCCCCCGGAGATCCTGCCGCTTCACTTGATAGAACAAAAAGGCGTCAGTACAGGCTTTCAAATATCCTAAAACCGTTTCCGGCGATACGGACCGCCCTTCGCTCTTCAAATACTTAGAAATAGCTGTAGATGAAAAGGTAGTGCCGATGTTGGCCGTCACATAAGCGATAATCCTCTCCAGCATATCTACGTCGCGAACTTTATTGCGTTGAACAATATCTTTAAGCTCCACAGAGTTAAACAAATCCTGCAAGTACTGACGGCAAGCAGTTTCTTCATATCGCAGGTTAGCTAAATACGGCATCCCTCCAGCAGTGAGATAGCGATTGAAACACGTCCTGACATCTGCTTCCGGGAAAATAGTACGGTACAGCTGAATGAATTCATCAAACGAAAAGGGATAGATGACGAACTCCACATATCGCCCGGCCAAATACGTAGCCAGCTCGCCGGAGAGCAGCTTGGCATTAGATCCTGTAATATAAATATCGCAGTCCAGCTCCACCCGGAAGGAATTGATACATGTTTCCCAATCCTGTACCTCTTGGATTTCATCAAAAAAGAGATACACCTTTCCTGAAATCTGCGCCGCCCTGCAGATGATTTCATCATGAAGGGTCTGAGCAGTACAAAGACTGGCATTGCTCATATTTTCAAAGTTAATAGAGATAAACTGAGAAGGATCCACACCAGATGATATTATCTCTTCCTGAATCAGTTCCAGCATAACTGATTTTCCACAGCGTCGAATACCTGTTAATACCTTGACCAAATCGCTCCCGATAAACGGCCGAATACGGCTCATGTACGCCTCCCGCTTAATCATGCCTTTCCCCTCCCCTTCGATAGTAAAATCATAATAACACAGATATATCTGACATTCAATTCATTTTTATCGTTTTTAACAGTTATACTAGATAAAAATATTAATTACACGAAATATAACAGATATGAAGGAACAATTAGCGGTGCTTAATTTTTTACACCATTGGCAACAATGCTATATATATCCATTATGATGAGCTTTACAATAAAAAAATTACAGTTCTTTTATCACCGTAATTTTGTCCCCAAAATATAATATTAAGTTTTCAATCCATCCCTTCATGCAAAAGATAGCTAGATCTGGCTCAGCGTAAACTTTTGGGTTTCTATGTATATAACTCCGTCTGCTTTATTATCGCCAAAGTAAATACGTAGTTCAGAGTGTCTTCGACATTGACGCAGGACTGGCCTAAGTTGTCATTGACGCTCTGTAAAAACTCCCATATACTAATAGTAAGAGAATCTGTATCAGGTAATGGCTGGTTAGACCCTTCTCGCTGAGAAGAATTTCCAGAGAGATTACTGCCTGGTTCTGATTCTATATGAGAATCAGTCGTTGGTACTGGCCGCAGAGGCCCCGGCTCCTTAGAAGCGGAATTTGCGGAGGTACTGCCAGCGGCTGATTCTGTATCAGAACCAGTTGTCGGTACTGGCTGCAACGGGACTTGCTCAATAGAGGAAGAGAGTGCAGAGGTACTACCGGCAACTGGTTCTTTTTGCTTTGCCATCTCATACGCGCTTAGCAGTGTATCTTCTATATTCTCCTACTTCAACTTTAAACTCCTGTTTTTCTTTTTCGACCGTTACATTTACAGCATATAATTTATCTCCAATGTTAACAGGAGCAGCAACGCTTGATACTTCTTACTACTATACCATATGTGTTTCAATCCATATTCTTTTTCAATAATTTCTGGTACGGCCTCAATTATTTCGTAATGTAAGATAATTTCGCGCGATTCACAGTTATATCCCGCGCTTGCACTTGCTGCTTTAAAATGATTGAGCTATTGGTTACAACACTCTTATTTCCAGTCTGTTCGTGCATGTGCGGGATATACCCGTCTTTTTCTTTTTTTTGAGACGACATCGTCTTCTGCCCCCAGCAGTTTGCGACGCAAATTGCGCTAATCCATACCAGCATATGTTTCCCGTACCGCAAGGACAGGATTTTTTGGTCTAAATCGACCCGTTCCGCAATGGGCGGCCTATACGCTTTTCGTTTTTACAGCTTTTCCGCTGATGTGGATCGGGTAGGCTTTGACAAAGTTCAGGTCTTAACCTTCTGTGTTTGCAGTCCTCTGAAACTGGGCCATTCGTTCAACCATAAATATTTTCTTTCGCCTCCTGGGCTACTTACGCTTGCCGCTCTGTTATCACCCGCAAAGTATCGTCAAAAACATTCGTACCAACCTCAAATTCAATCCACACCCTCACACTGAGGGTGACGTCAAAGACGGATGACAGCGCACTGGTGAATGAGGCATTTCAATCCACACCCTCACACTGAGGGTGACGTTCCGTCATCTTTCATGCGCACGACAATAAACTGATTTCAATCCACACCCTCACACTGAGGGTGACTCGATGACCTTCATGACGTGCATGTTATACGACACGATTTCAATCCACACCCTCACACTGAGGGTGACCAAAAACTTCAACAAATTAAGGGGGATTATCAAATGATTTCAATCCACACCCTCACACTGAGGGTGACTGCGGCTTACAACGGTTTTGTCGCTATCCGAGAAATTTCAATCCACACCCTCACACTGAGGGTGACCAGCAGGGAACTAGGTGTATTTGCAAAATTAGACATTTCAATCCACACCCTCACACTGAGGGTGACCCCGTTCAGCATGCCAAATACGCCCGTACCGTTTTATTTCAATCCACACCCTCACACTGAGGGTGACTGAGAATGACTGAGAATTAATTGTGCCACAAAGTATTTCAATCCACACCCTCACACTGAGGGTGACATGTAGCAGAAAAAAGAATAAATCAGGTGAAATAATTTCAATCCACACCCTCACACTGAGGGTGACGCGGGCGATTCCGCAGCATTACAATGGATCGAGATATTTCAATCCACACCCTCACACTGAGGGTGACTCCTATTTATTCTTTGGGATGAGATAGCTCTCCCGATTTCAATCCACACCCTCACACTGAGGGTGACACACGGAACCAACTATAAAGCTTCTCCAATACGGATTTCAATCCACACCCTCACACTGAGGGTGACATATCGGAGCCGGTGGCACAGGTGGAGCCGGTACATTTCAATCCACACCCTCACACTGAGGGTGACAGCTACATTTGGCATCTCTTACTCCGAAACGTAGCATATCTAGAATCCTATACAACTTTATCCAGCTGATTTGCTGAAAATCGCCGTCTATTTTGACAGCATATTACTTGTTTGAGTGCGAATCTCCCTGGTATATGTCCGATGCTTACGATTCGCACAGCCTATTTCTATTGCCGGAAAGCCGCTACAGAATCAACGGGCCTTCTATGTCATATCGTTTGTCGACGCCGATGGATTCTACGGTCTTTTTATAGTGTTTCCCGAGGCGATAGAAACGCAAATTATCGACAGATTCGTCAATCACCTCATGTAATTGGTGTTTCAGCTGCAAATATTGTCCTTCGTCTACTTCGCATTCAAATACAGAGTTTTGAACGCGCTGCCCATAGTTTAAACATATCTTAGCAGCCGTCCGCAGGCGGCGTTTTCCTGCCGCTGAATTCGTACTGATATCGTACGAAACTAAAATATACATTTCGTCTGCCACCTCAATTCCTGTTATTTCCAAAGAAAGGGCGGATAGGCGTCCAAATCGTTCCGCAAAAACCGGGCTAATAACGACGCCTGCAGGAACGGAACTAATCCCCAGGAAATCTTTTCCTTTATATAGGGATGAGTCAATTCTTCTTTTTTGCGTTCCTGCCATTTGGCAATCACTTTCTTGCGCCCCGATTCGTTTAACATGACCGCCCCGTTGCTCTCGGCGTCGAAATCCCCAGCATCGACGACCTTTTTATTGATCAGGGACAGGACAAAGCGGTCCGCAACGGGAGCCCGCAATTCTTCCATCACATCCAGAGCCAGCGAAACGCGGCCCGGTCGGTCGACGTGCATAAATCCAGCATAAGCATCCAGGCCAACCGTCTCCAACGCACTGGCTACGTCGTTGGCCAATACGGCATACATAAAGGACAAAAGGGCATTGACGCGGTTCAATGGCGGCCGGCGCGAGCGTATGCCAAAGGTAAAATCGTCTTTCTGATTTAAAATCATGTCGTCAAAACAGGAAAAATACAAAGCCTGAGCGCTGCCTTCAAAGCCTCTCAGCGTATCCAAAGCAGACGCGCCCCAAACCTTTTCCAGCATATCCGTCAGCTGCAGAGAACAAGCCTGCAGACGCCTGCCGTCCAGCCGATGCTCATACTGCCGAATATATCGTTCCATGACCCATTTTTCGTTGTACACTTTAGCCGCAATGATGTTGCGGACAATATCCAATGATTGGGCCGGATCATCGGCTACGCGGTACTGCGTCCGCCGCAGCAGGATATTTCCCTTACTGCTTCCCTGAATCCGAGCAATAAGACGTCCCCGCGGCGACATATAGGCAATGCCGATGCCGTATTCCATGCACCGTTCCATAAGCTGCGGGCTCATTCCCAAATACGTAAACAGTACGATGTCCTGCAAATTATGAAGGGGATAACGGGCCAGTGTTTTCTGCTGTTCCCGGACGACGATATTCTCTCCCTGCGTCGCTAAATACACGTCAGGCTTCGTGATATACAATGTATTTAGTAGCTTTCTCATTCTCCCAACGTCCTCTCTACGTACGAGCGGGCCGATTCTAATTTCTGCAGTCCCGGAAGGCAGATATCCTGCAGCGAACAAGCCCGGCACTTTGCGCTTTTCCGCACCTTCGGCGTATACCCCTGCCGGTAGTACTTATTCATTTCGGCAGCCATATTCCTGACCGTTGCCCGCAGCTCGTCCGTAAATTCGACTTTCTCCCGCCGGCGCGTTTCAAAGTAAAATACCGCACCTTGGGAGACGCGGACTTCCATCATTTCTTCCAGGCACATAGCCTGAGCCGTAAGCTGCAGTATGTCGCTTTCTATCGTCTTCGGCTTCCCGCGCTTGTATTCCACGGGGTATACGATAAAGCAGGCGCCGTATTTGCTGAAGTAAGCTCCGCCCTCGTCTTCTATCAGCTCTACAGCGTCGCACACGCCTTGTATTCCCAACTCGTGAGACACGACAGGCAAGGAGCGCAGCACGCGCTTCTTGCCCATCTTTTCATCGCTCAGCCCTTCATCTACCAATGTATGCTTAATCGCTCCGTCGACGGTAAAGTAGTTTTCCGCCCATTGCTGCTCAATGTGGATGAGGGCCCATTGCCGGCGGCAGAAAGAAAAATGCTGCAGGCCGGCAAGCTGCAAATATTCAGTTTCGTTTCGTTGTCCTACGTTTTTCATCATATACCGTCTTCAATTTCTAATGTCAGACCCTTTTGCCGATACAGGTTGAACCGGTCTTCATCTACAGACACGGCGTAATCAGAGAAATCATGGACTTTTTCATCGGCCGGAGCCTGCGCCTGCACGAGTTGATGAATCTTCGCCGACGAGGCAATCCCTAAGGCATTGGGATGAACAAACCAATACAATTTCTCTACGGTCATGCTGCCTTCGGGACGGGCCGACGACATATCATTTTCAAACAAGGACAACAGGGCCTGCCGAATCAGCTGGGCGTCCTCGTCGGAAAAGCCTGTCCGCTGTGCAAAATAGCAGTTCATGCTGCCTGTAATCTTATATACGCCGAAATCCACAAAATGCTTCGTTCCCATCGTATCGGCCGACCGCTTTCCACTTTCCGAGGCCATACCGTTCGTGCTTCTCGTAATCTGCATGGTAATCACATCGACAGGGGACAGGCTTTTCCCCAGGCTGACAGACACGGGACCCCGGATGCCCAACGACTGCTTTTTTTGGAAGGTCATAACCTGTCCGAAGCTTCGCACGTCGATCCACCGCCGGCATGCCTCCGCAGCAACGTCTTCAACAGTCTCTTTTGACGTAAAATGAGCCTTGTACCGTTCTTCCAATGACTTGCAGGCATCATCTACCCGATCGTTGGCCTGTACAAAAATTTCCTGTCCCATGTCCTGAAGCCTGTTGCGTATTTTTCGTTTGATGCAGACGTCGGATATTTCCCCATAGCCTTCATAATCGGTACGAGGCATGTTTCCCAATAAGGGATCGCCGTTAGGATTTGCCTGCCGTACCGATACAAACAACACAAAATCTATTTTCTTCGTCAAGCTGCTCATATCGCCGTTCCTCCTTCTTGCCGCCGCGCGTCGGCCCCTTCGTCTTTTTTCTTATAAAATTGCTGCTGCTGATAATAATAGCCTAATATGAAATCGGAATTGGCTGTCTTCTCATGATGCTGCCCGTCTCCTTCATATTCCATAATTTCAGTATACAGCTCAGCCAATATCTTCTCAAAATAGACCTTGTATCCTGGCTTCTGCTTGCTCAGGATGGCCTTACAATACTGGGTCCGCTCTTCTAAAATAGAAATCGTCCGATACGGGCGGTGTATCATGGAGGACCACAAGCGCGCCGCGTTGGTAACCCGCAGATTGGCGTTTTCTTTTTTCTTTTCTTCGCCGCCGCTCTTACTTTCCAAGGCCGCCGTTTCCATTTTTTCATACACGGACAATAATCGCCCGTAGGCAAAGCTTCGCTTGTCCATACGCAGTATCGCTCCTTTATCGTTCAATACGGGAATCTTCTGATCCCACATCCCATGATCCCAATAATATTTTTTGAAAATGCCGCATCCCATCAGCAGCGCCTGGGGCCAGTATTTCTTATAGGACTGACGGTTCGTAAGTCGGAAAAACGCCGTTCGCATCATATCAGCCGGCAAGGGCTTTTTTTCCAGGATACAGGGCAGCAGCCGTTCAATAGCCGCCCGCCGTACCTTATCGTTCGGGCAGATAATCCCCTTCTCCGTTTCCTGGCCGTACAGGAAATGGACGACAGAGTACACCGACGGAGTTTTTAACACGAAGGCTTTCTTTTTTGCCGACCATCCGGGCCATTTCATGCTTTCGTACCAGGCCTCGGCCCGCTGTTTGATGTCGGCTTTTGGAAACGCACGGAAATACTTTACGGCCATCCTGCCGTTATTGACCTTTTCCAGTACGAGAACGCAGAAGTAGTTATCGAAAATCTCCTCTCCGGCATCTTTCTTGCCGGCAAAATACTGGGCAATGGTCTTGCTATCTTTCCCATGCAGTACCTCTTCTTCCGTACGCCGTAGGGGTACAGGCTCTGCGTCGATTTCTCCCATGACGACGCTTTCGAGGATATCATCCCGCTCCTCTTCTTCCATGTCCTTCATAATCGGAGCGCCGCCTAAGGGCAAATCTCCGGTCATCCACGAAACGACGTTGGCGCCGCCGCCGATATACTCGCTGTACCTCTTCGTATCCAATAAATATTTCAGCATATTATGAATCCGCTGCGACGTTTCGTATCCCAGGTGAAAGACTTGCTCTCCCTTTGTAAAACGCCCTATGTACGCTTCCTTATGATTGCTGATGCCTATCAGCTTCGCCGTACCGACGACGCCGCGATGGGACGACACGCAGTACATGGGAAGGCCGGAAACGTCGCATGTTTCTACAGGCTTATCGCGGTTTGTATACTGCACGTAGTCTATAAAAAATTGATGGAGTTCCCGATTCTGCGAAACCGATACGGCTCCGTCGCTGCGTTCTACGGCAAAGGTAACGAATAAATCTTCCAGAGAAATTTGCCGTGTTTTAACTTTCCCCTTTTCTTCCTCCTGCCAGGAGACGACATCTCCTTCGACGTCGTAGGCCTGCTCGCCGCAGCAGATTTGGACCGTACGCAGCACGTCCCGTCGGACAGTCTCCGACATGAGGTAGGCATATATACTTTGGAAATCGTCATTACGATGGCATTGCTCATACTCCCATAGATCCTGAAGCTGTTTCATGTATAAGCCGTGGCGGGCACCCTTCTTTTTTTCTACAGGCGCAAGATAGGAAAACTCGTCGCACAGCAAATGGGGGCAGTCGTTGGCCGTGCGGATAAGGGACCCCTCCGACACGGGAAAGACCGTATATTCGCCTTTTGTCAAAAAGCGGCCCTGCAAAAACATCCCGTCCCGGCTGATAGTCAGCTGCACGATATCTTCGCCCCGGCTCTGGCGGCTCGAGTGGTACAGCGGCAGCAGCATAGCCTCTGATTCTTTCCACACGTCGACTAAGCCCGCCTCCTCGGCGGCGTTATACGTCTGAAGCAGCGCCTGAAGCAGATTCATCGGCCATTCCTCCCTCCTCGTCATATAGGTTCCATTATTCGTCAACGGGCATATACATGTCCTCCGTAAATTCTTTTACATGATAATCATGGAGTTCATGGCGGATCCGGCATTCTTCCGGCCGTATAAATGTAATAACCCCGTCTTCCATGACGATCGGCGCAAACTGCGAATACAGCGTGCCGGCAAGGCCTCCTTTTTTCATCCGCTCTTGATAGGAAAAGGAATGGAACATGATGCCGAAGGACATCTTTCCAGAAAATGGCGTCGTCAGCCCTTCGTATTCGCTGGCCCGCAGCCGTTCTACTTCGCCGATGCATTCCCTCGTCCCCAGGAAGATATCGTGCCGTCCGCCGCGTTTCATCGAGCGCAGCAATATTTGCTCGTGTTTTTTTTCATTCCGATCCTTTGCCATATCCGGCCGATCGGCCCACTCAAAATGAAATTTCACGGCATAGGCCACGTCTTTTAAATACGTGTAATAACTCAAATCTTTATCCCCATTCACCATGGGTACGAGTATGTTTTTCGTCTCCGTCTGAATCGGTTTCAATACTTTGACTTCGTCGACTACATACCGCAGCGTCGGCTTCCAATACACGGCTTCGACGATGCCCTGCAGCGCCTGGGCCGTCGGGACTTGGTAGGTAAATTTTTCCCCGTTCGCCTTGCTCATCGGGTCGGTGAACAACGCATAGGGGCCGCTTATCTTCATGTAAAATGGGTTGGATTGAAACATAGATCTTTTCTCCTTATGCAAGTTAAAAAATGAGTTCACTCCATTCTCCCTTCGTCAAGCCAAACTCTTCGTCGTATCCTTCTGGATCCAGCAGGTATATTCCCAGCTCGGGTATGACCTGCACGTATTCTTTCATATCGTACATGCCGACGGTATATCGCTGCAGCTTCTGCAGCACAGGCTTCAGCGCGGCAAAGTCCGGATGGCCGTCGTCGCCGATGAATGCAAAGACTTCGTCTATCAGCTCCTCGTTCTTGTACGGAACGATGACGGTCTTTTCCTTGTTATCGATAAGCTGAAAGGCGTCCGCCGCCGTTTTAAACCGCTGCCTCAGAAGATACGGAACAGAGGAGCCATGTCCTATGCGGTATTGCGCTGCCATATCCCGATTTTCGGACAGCATCTGCAGCAGCGTCTGGGAAAACGGGCCGTCCTGCACCGGATAGTCCAGAGCTTGCCGATTCTTCTGATATAAACGCCGAAAATATTCGTCTAAGCACGCCCCTATATCCAGCGCTTCTTCTTCGCCCTTCGATCCATATACCTTGCGCAGCGCTTCCAGAGAAGCCTCCCGTTCTTTCTGCAGAACGGGCATTTTTTCCAGCGTTTCATCCATATACATAAACAAATAGACCCGTCCGGGGGCCTTCCGTTTTCCATCGCGGTTGCACCGTCCGCCGGCCTGCAGCACGCCGTCCAGGCTGGTCAACGAACGATATACGACGTCAAAATCGATGTTAACGCCTGCGGATATTAAATTAGTACTCACGCAAATCAACGGCGTCTGCCTCGAGCCGTCCCGCAGCTTCTGCAATTCCTCTTTCATGCGCGTAATGCGCTCCAGCCGATGGGCTGCGCATAAATTCGTCGTCAAATACCAACATTCCCCAGGCCGGTCATGCTCGTCGAGCCAATCGGCTATCGCGTCGTATACTTTGCGCACGGCTTTTTTCGTATTGACGATAATCAAGGCGCTTTTTTCCCGCTCCAACTGCGTCATGACATGGGCGACGAGCTGTTCCGTAGATAAAAACTGTGTAAATCGCTCGCCCAAAAGAGAATAAAACTGAGCCCGCGTAAAAACCGACGCTGCCATGAGACGCTTGTCGACTAACGCAATGGGACTTCCCTTTTCGTCCATTTCATATATGCAGGGATAGTTTAGAACCCCTTCATCGTCCAAGCCCGGCGGAGTCGCCGTACAGTGAATAATCGTCGCGCCCATCATATGGGTCAGGAAATTCATCATTAAGTTATACAGATGTACGCACGTCACTGGGAGAGACTGTATTTCATCGATGATGATGACGGAGCGTATCAGCTTGGAAAACCGCCTCAAGCACGCCGACTGCCCTTTGAACAGCGTATTGCTGAGCTGTACCAGCGTCGTCAGTATAACCGGCGATTCCCAGCTTTCCCGCAGATATTCGGCACCGTCGTATTCGTCCTCTTCTCCCTCGAAACCGTCGGAGACGACGCTGCTGTGATGCTCCAGCATATGTTCCTTTCCGATGATATCCTGAATATCCTTGGCGTTTTGTTCCAACACGGACAAAAACGCTGTCGCATATATGATTCTCCGGTCGTGGAATGTACGGGCGTGATGCAGGGCATAGTGAAGAGAGGCGTTCGTCTTGCCCGCCCCTACCGGCATAGGAAGCTTGTAGCAGCCATCCTTCGTCTCCGCTGCCGCCGCATACGCGTCGTCGGCCATGGCCGTACGTACCTGATTCAGCAAGGACGGATTCTCAGCCTCATGAAACATGTCGTACAAACGCTCCATTCTATCGCCCATTTGCTGCCAAACAGCGTCTAATGCTTCGTCTCCGTATACTCTCTGCGTTTTTTCCAGAGCCCAGTTTGCCGAATCATACACGTCAGCTTCTTTTAAGATACCCGTCAATAACCGTACAGTAGCGCCGAAATAAAACAAGCTGGCCTGACGCCGACTGGCTGCATCCTGCGTGACGGCTTTTCCCGATTTCCCGATCATGCGATGAATGGCTTTATGCCAATCCATCCATTCAGCAAACCCCTTCTGATACAGCTGAAAAAGGGATGTCTTAAACCATTTTCCAGCCCAGCCGTCCAATACATGGATAAAGGATGTCAGCTCTTCATGCGCTAAGATAAGGCGCTCATTTTCTTTCAGCCTCTTTTCTGTCCAGCAGCAGACAGAACCGTCTTCCATTTCCTTGAGCACGTCGTATAATCCATGGTGAGCCAGAATAGGATATATGAGAAATTCATTATATATGCCGTACTTTCGATACGTATCGGCAGGTACGGAATTCTTTACATACTTATACAATACATACTGGACATAACAAGCTCCGACGCCGGCGTGATCTCCGCCCGACGCCGCTTCGCCGCGGATATATTTCTGCCAATCACGATTTACTTTTCCCGCATCATGAAGAAGGCCGATAAGAATGCAGACAGATTCCAGCCCAATAGACTTACCTATACGAGCCATATACTCAGCCGTATTCCTCGCGTGGTCTTTTATATACTGCCCCTTCTTCACTTCCTCATCCCAGTGCGCCAGCAGCAAATCCCATTCGATATCCATAGCGTCCCGATCCCAAAAAATAATTAGTTGTAACTACATATTCCGTTTCATTTCTATACTATTGATTATACCATACCTTCAAGGCAGATACCTAATAAAAAATATCTACATATGGTATTTTGATTTATTATGTATAATATTTTGCTAGCCTTGAACTGACAATACATCTAATGCTGTCATATGATTTCCATCCACACCCTCACGCAGAGGGTGACGATGACTACGGCGCGGAATTGGAGCACTTCATCGATTTCAATCCACACCCTCACGCAGAGGGTGACTTGAATGAATCCTCGTCGAGCATGTCCGCTGTGATATTTCAATCCACACCCTCACGCAGAGGGTGACTCTCTATCCCTTATATCCTACTACTCTATATATGAATTTCAATCCACACCCTCACGCAGAGGGTGACCAGAATTACCGATGTCACTGGCAACCCCTTGTAAATTTCAATCCACACCCTCACGCAGAGGGTGACGATTGTATCATCGACTTTGAAAAAGCCTGCAATGGCATTTCAATCCACACCCTCACGCAGAGGGTGACCTACGCGGACGGTGCCTATAATAAAGCCTTGTCAAATTTCAATCCACACCCTCACGCAGAGGGTGACGGCTCGTAGGAGCGGCGTCATGGCAGTATCATTGATTTCAATCCACACCCTCACGCAGAGGGTGACGGGCTTATCGCAGCGTGTCCAAAAGCTCTATAAAATTTCAATCCACACCCTCACGCAGAGGGTGACTCGACGGCATTAACAGTATTTCCGTCGATATACCCATTTCAATCCACACCCTCACGCAGAGGGTGACGGAAAATTGAGAAAGTCATGTACATCTAATAAAGGCATTTCAATCCACACCCTCACGCAGAGGGTGACACAGCATCGTCAGTCTGCAGGGTAAAGACCCGATGATTTCAATCCACACCCTCACGCAGAGGGTGACCAGATGGTCGGCCGGGGCACGCGGCTCTTTCCAGATTTCAATCCACACCCTCACGCAGAGGGTGACCGTATTATTGTCAGCATTTAGACATAGACCATAAAATTTCAATCCACACCCTCACGCAGAGGGTGACACGAGCTGAGTAGTTTAGCTTTTCTTGTTTAGCAAATTTCAATCCACACCCTCACGCAGAGGGTGACTTATTCAAGACACCCTGCTGGATGTCTCGAAAGAAATTTCAATCCACACCCTCACGCAGAGGGTGACCACCCACGTGCAGCCACCAAGGGCAGCCACTCTCTATTTCAATCCACACCCTCACGCAGAGGGTGACAAACTACAGCATCGTCATGACCCCGCAATATGCAATTTCAATCCACACCCTCACGCAGAGGGTGACTTAAATGATAATGACATCAAAGGAATAACCTATATTTCAATCCACACCCTCACGCAGAGGGTGACTTGGCTAAGCTCATGTTCTACGGCGATACAGACATTTCAATCCACACCCTCACGCAGAGGGTGACTTGCTGCCTTTGGTAATCTTGTTCTTCGCATTCTGATTTCAATCCACACCCTCACGCAGAGGGTGACTTCAAACCCAATTATTAGTCAAACTCAGCAAAATTATTTCAATCCACACCCTCACGCAGAGGGTGACTCAATCGGGATAAACTGATTGTCCGAAGCGTTCGGATTTCAATCCACACCCTCACGCAGAGGGTGACATTCGTGATCGCTTTGTCATTTTTGACATTTACAATTTCAATCCACACCCTCACGCAGAGGGTGACCGGACCTGGAAAACGCCTTTGCGGACTATGTGTGATTTCAATCCACACCCTCACGCAGAGGGTGACAGCCACATTTGGTATCTCTTACTCCGAAACGTAGCATATATAGAATCCTATACAACTTTATCCAACTGATTTGCTGAAAATCGCCGTCTATTTCGACAAAATGATGCTCTTTTGAGTGCGAATCTCCCCGGTATCTATCCGATGCTTGCTATTCGCACGTATTCATTATCTAGTACCATTCGTTAACGTAGCATTTTTCTGTCGGGAAGAAGGCTCCCAAGGTTTGCAAGGCTTTGTCGCTGCCGGATAGTTTTTCATTGAATGCCAGATTCGCTGGATCCATTGCGCCGAAGACCAGCAGCGCTAAGGTGCCAATAGGCATGACGGCGTCTGGCTGTTCCTGCGCCGTCCGTTCTACGAAGCCGCGTCCCTGCCGAACGGTCAGGCGGAACGTGCCGGTATTCCAGTCGGCTAAGGGGTCCTCCGTTTGGATGACAAGGCTCCCTTCAGCCTGTTCCGGATAGGAAACTTGCTCCAGTGCGCCCTTGACGTCGACAATGCGGCAAGTCATGAAGGGCATCGTTTCATGGCCCTGCTTGCCGTCGGGATAGAAGCGATAGGACTGATCGTGAATTCCTTCGTTCCATTGAAATTCACTGCCTTGAGAGCGGTGATTGTAGACGTATTCTAATAAGCCCCGCTTCCCCTGCAGGGTGGCGTAGACAAATTCGCCGCTCGTAATCGTCCCCTCGCCGATTTGATAAAACATATAGGCAATCGGCGTATCGTCATGAAATACGACGGCAATATATCCTTCGGCCAGCTGGGCCTCGATGTGGCTGCGCCACGACGCTTCATTGCGGACGGCGTAGCCCGACAGGTGTTTCGTATACGCCTCGTACACGGAAGCCAAATAGGGCCACTGGTCGGCGCTGTTGACGAAGGCAAAACGGACCGTCCGATCCGTCAGGGGCCGCAACGATTCCAGCGGCATCGTTTCCTTCCACTGATGGCAGTACAATTCATAGCCATAGGGCTGGTAAAATCCCGCCTTCGACGGCATGAGAATATGAATATAATGGCCGCGGCGCTTCATTTCCTTCAGGGCAGCCGTCAGCAGCAGCCGGCCTACGCCGCTTCTCCTGGCAGCCGGATGGGTCGCCAGGCCGACAATATACGACGTCGGTACGTCCCGTCCCCGCAGGCGCAGCGTATATGGGTTTAAATGGGTAAGACAGGCCATTTCGCCGTCCTTAAATCCCATGAGCACGTTTTCCGGCTGATAAAACTTCGAAAAATACCACTGAAAAAAAGGATGTTCCCGCGGCTCGAAGCAATAGGCCCATAAGCTTTCAACCAGATCTCTGTCTTCTTCTTTCGCTAATCGGAAGTCCATTTTCCCGGCTCCTTCAAGGTAACTTCAAATTTTTCAATATACCGCACCGGATTATACGATTCTTTGGACTGGCGCAGTCCCGGCAGGCCCATGTCTTCCTCCCGGTTGATATACGTCGTATGGCTCCAGGCGTGGACGACGAATTCATGGTTAATGGCCTGGTACAGGCCGCGAATCGTCGGGTCGCTCTTTTCGTAGTGAATGATAGCTGTGTCGTCGTTCAGCATTTCGCCGATAGAAAAGGCTACGATTTTGTTGTACATGCGGATAGCGCCGCCTGTCGGCTGGAGAATGCCCCAGTTGTTGAATACCGTTTCAATGGCCTGGCGTTCGCCCTGGAGTTCTTCGTCGTCTTCAAATCCTTCGTGCTTATCGTACCAATTTTCTTCCGCCGCGAGGCATTCGTCGAAGATTTCTTCCGTAATGGGAACGTATTCCCAGTTGCCGATATACTGATTGCGGAAATGGTTGAGGTTATTCTTTTTCTGCCGGTATTTTTTGCCGGACAGGTTGATGAGGTTCTGCGTCAAGTAGACGTATTCGTAATTGTCCCGGTCCGGCGTGAAGTTGTAACAGTCCGGACAAAGAGCGCGGATGCGTTCCGCCGCTTCCGGCGTGACGCCCTTCATGAGGAAGGGATACCCGTGCTGGTCGAACCATTCGTGCATGCGCAGTATGGCCTTCGTAAAGCTGCCGTCATGACGGGTAAAGGGCGGCAGCCAGAACTGCTTCTTGCCGCGGCCGGAGCGTATGTACAATACGTTGTCTTCCTCTGCCCACTGGATTTCATACGGGTACTGCCAGGCAAACAGGTTCATAAAGGACGCGTCGGCCTGTTCGTATCTTTGTTGATGAAAATAGTCATCAATAATTTGCTTGTCTTCCAATCGGAATTCTCTGAACGAAATAATAGTAATTCCCCCTATCTATCTCTTATCGCATAGAAACGTATGGATTATCTTTTATATAAAAACGCCAGGGAAATTGTTTTCCCTTGACGGCGTAGTCGATGTTGATCCGCGTCGTGCGCACGACGGCAAACCGCGGCTGCTCTGCAGGACGGGCGATATACAGCTCGGAACCGCACAAATCCAATCGGTTCTGGGCCAGCGTAATATCCATAGCCCGGCACAGCTTGCCCGGGCCGTTGCTGACTGCTGGCTTTACGACCTGCATACGGCGGTTTTCCAACATATGTTCTATACCGGCTACGGGCTCGACGGCCCGTATGAGGACGGCCTGTCCCGAGCCTTCCGGTCCGGTAACGATGTTCACGCAGTGGTACATGCCGTAGATGAGATATACGTAAGAAACGCCGCCGGCGCAAAACATAGGCTCGGTCCGTTTCGTCAGCCCTCGGAAGCTGTGGGCCCCGTCGTCGGCCATGCAGCGGTACGAGCCGCCGTAGGCCTCCGTCTCCACGATGCGGCCGATATAGGTCGTCTCCGCCGTGCAGTGAATTAAATACTGGCCCAGCAGTTTCGGCGCTACGACGCTGGCCCGCTCCTGATATTCTGCTTTAGTCCAAATCGTATAGGCCGTCATTTTTTCCTGTATCCTAAGGAATAGGAAATTTCATAGGCATATTGGCTCATGGTAAAGAGCATTTTCTGCCGGATAGAATCGTAAAACCGCATCGTCGGCCCAGCAATAGTCAGCGAGGCGATAACCTGCTCTTCAAAATTGAAGATCGGCACCGACAAGGCAAAGAGGCCGTGCTCGCTTTCATCCTGCGTAATGGCGTAGCCGTTGTGCCGGATAGAGGCAAATTCCTCTTCCGATAAATGGCCGTACTGGACGATCATGCGGTTGCGCTCTTCCTTGGGAGCCCAGGCCAGCAGCACCTTGCCGGCAGCGCCTTTATACAGCGGCAGAGACTCGCCTATGGGAATAACCCGGCGCAGCGAGTGGGTGCTTTCCACGTGGTCCAGACAAATGCGGCTGTCCCCTTCGGCGATGTATACGCTGGCCGTTTCGTTGAACATCTGCTGGAGCCGCCGCAAATAGGGCTTAACCAGTGTCATAACGTTTTCCGTCCAGTGGGAAGAATACCCCAGCGCCAACGCTCTCGGTCCCAGCCGGTACTGCTTCGATATGTCGTCGCGCGTCAAATACTGACGGCGTTCCAGCGTATTGACGATACGAAAAGCCGTGGACGTGTTCAGATTCGTGCGGGCGGCGATATCCTTCAAATTCATCCCTGTATTGCACTCGACAAAGATATCGAGGACGTCTAAACTTTTTTCGAGCGACTTCAATAAACTATTGTGTCGTTCCATTCCTTCTTCCTTCATTGCGCCTCACCTGTTCCCCCTTAGGCTTACGAATTCACTTTCATGCCGATTTCCAACGAATCGGGCGGATCGACGATGACCTTGTCCCCTTCCTTCAGTCCGTCTAAAATGACGACGCGGCCTTCTTCTTCGTCGCCGGTCAAAACAGACCGGGCGTCGGCCAGCCCGTTTTCATTGACAACATAGACGAAATCGCCGCTGTCCTTGGTCCGCACGGCCGTCTTCGGCACGGTAATCTGCGATACTTCCTGCGGTGTCGATATGCGGATATGATAAAATTCACCGGGCAAAAATAAATCCTTGTCGTTGTTAAAGGTTATTTTCGCCGTATACGCCCCTGTCGACGGGTCTTTCTCCGTCGCCAAATAGGTCAGCTCGCCGGCCTGCGATTCGCCCGACGGCGCGATGACCGATACTTGCAGCGTACCGGCCTGTTTAGCGGCCTGCAGGGCCTGCACGTACATCTCCGGCACGGCGAAGGTCGCCACCAGCGGCGTCATCTGCTGAATCGTAGCCAGCACGTTTCCGGCGACAGCCACAGACGGGTTTTCCGCTACAGCCGTAATGCGGCCGTTAATCGGCGAATAGATCGTAGCGTTGCTCAGCATATCGCGGGCAGCCTGCAGATTTTGCTGCAGCTGGGCGATGCGCCCGCTGTCTACGGAAGGAGCGCTGGCCTGAGGGGCCGCCGTCTGCGACATCATTTGATTGTATTCGACGCGGGATAAGGCTCCCATGTCGTACCAGGCTTTCAGTTCCACCCGGCGCTGGCTGTCG
>ULTK01043257.1_pt1 | contig 24747 bp, 25 predicted proteins | sample 1957551 | NCBI WGS metagenome assembly ULTK01 (sample SAMEA4835733, study PRJEB28245) | human gut metagenome | biome: gut microbiome; material: fecal sample | place: Denmark | collected 2008
TCGTCGTCGTCAATTCGCCGTACATGGGCGTCGGCGACGAGGCCTTCGGCAAAAGCCTGCTCAAGACCTTCCTGTATACCCTGACGGAGCAGGACGTCCTGCCTCAGTGCGTCGTCTTTTACAACGGCGGCGTGCCCCTGGTAACGGAAGGCTCGGAATCGCTGGAAGATTTGCAGAAGCTGGCGCAGATGGGCGTGCCGATTTACGCCTGCGGCGCCTGCCTCAATTTCTACGGGCTGACGGATAAAGTCGCTGTCGGCGAAATCACGAATATGTACCGCATCGTCGAATTGATGCGGACGGCCGACCGTATTGTCAAGCCGTAGGAGGGCCTATGGAAACGTATGGCATCGCTTTGTTTTACAATACGAAGGACGCGATGCAGGCCGAGGCGGAAGCCAAGCGGCGTCAGCTCAAGGCCCGCATCGTGCCGACGCCGGGAAAAATTTACGCCAGCTGCGGGTTTTCCCTGCGCTACGACCTGGAGGAGGAAGCGGCGCTGACGGCGATGCTGGCGCAATGCGGCCTTTCCTGCGAGAGCTTGTATCATGCCGTGCGGGACGGATTGAAGGTGTCTTATGAAAAACCGGGAGGCGGTGCGTAAATGGCAAGACATGTCGTCATCGGGACGGCCGGCCACGTAGACCATGGCAAGACGACCCTGGTAAAGGCCCTGACAGGTATCGATACGGATACGACGAAGGAAGAAAAGCGGCGGGGCTTGACGATTAACCTGGGCTTCGCCTATTTGGATTTGCCCGACGGCACGCGCGCCGGCATCGTCGACGTTCCCGGCCACGAGCGATTTATCAAGAACATGGTCGCCGGCCTGCCCGGACTGGGCATGGTGCTGCTGGTCGTAGATGCCAATGAAGGAGTCATGCCACAGACGGTCGAGCATATGGATATCTTGACGCTCCTGGGAATTGAAAAGTATCTCGTCGTCATTACGAAGGCCGATACGGTCGACGAAGATATGCTGGAGCTGGTCAAGGAGGATATTCGCGCCAAACTGGCCGATACGGCAGCTGCCAACGCTGACATCGTCGAAACGGACGCCCTTACGGGCCGGGGCCTTTCGGACCTCGTCGCCAAGATACAGGCGACGACGGAAGGGCTGGCGGAACGTGGCTCCAACGGCGCGGCCCGGCTGAATATCGACCGCGCCTTTTCCGTAAAGGGCTTCGGCACCGTCGTGACAGGGACGCTGCTGGACGGCGCTGTATCCGTCGGCGACGAGCTGTTTTTGTATCCGGAGAAGCGGGCCGTGCGGGTCCGGAATATACAGGTTCATGAGCAAAACGTCGGACAGGCCGAGGCGGGCCAGCGGACGGCGCTCAACCTAGCCAATATAGGGACTGATGAAGTTTGCCGCGGCGGCGTACTGTGCGCTTCCGGCGATTTGACGCCGACGAGAATGATCGACGCCAAGGTTTCCTGCTTGAAGCGAGCGAGCTGTCCGATTCAGATGTGGGACCGCCTGCGCCTCCTCGTCGGGACGCAGGAAGTCATGGTCCGGGCCGTCCCCCTGGGCGTGGAGTCGATTCTTCCCGGACAGGAAGGCTTTGTGCAGCTGCGGCTGGAAGGGGATGAAATCGTCGTCAAGGCAAGGGATCGATTTATCCTGCGGACCTTTTCCCCCATGCGCACCCTAGGCGGCGGCGAAGTACTGGACGCTAATCCCCGCAAGCACCGCCGCTTTAAGGAAGCCGTGCTGGACAGCTTAAAAGCGAAGGACAGCGGCAGCCTCGACGAAGGGCTCTGCGATTACCTGCTTCACAAGGCGAAATCCTTTGCCCGGCAGGTCGACGTGCAGGCCGCTCTGGGGGCAGATGCCGCCGTGCTGGACGCTGCTGCAGCCCGCCTTTCGGAAGATGGCGTCTTATACGAGACGGCGGCCGGCTATATCCATCGGGAGGCGTATCAGAAGCTTAAAGGCCGGGCCGTGCAGCTTCTGCTGGCCTATCACAGGGAATATCCCCTGCGCCCGGGCCTGCCCCTCGGCGAGTTCCGCTCTCGTTTGGGCGGTTCCTTGTCGGAAAGAGAAGCCGGCGAGATCCTGCGCCTCATGGAAGGAGACGGGAGCTGCCGCATAGAGGATGCCGTCGCAGCAGCCAGCCGGTTCCGCGTCGTATTTACGCCGGAGCAGAAAACGGCCCGCGATGCCATGACGGCGGCCTTAATCCAGTCGGGGTATACGCCTGTAAAGATCAGCGACTTGATCGCTCCCTGGCCGGATGGCCGGGCTGTGCTGGAAGCCATGCGGGGGAAGACGGCTGTGGTCTTATCGCCGGAGTACGCCGTAGCGCGCCAGGCCTATGACGATGCCGTGCGCCGCCTCTGCCGCTACGTGCGGGAAAAGGGGCCCATTGAGCTGGCTGCCTTCCGCGATCTCTTAGGTATCGGGCGCAAAGGGGCCCTTCAATTACTGGATTACATGGATGAACAGCACGTGACGCGGCGCGCCGAAGGAGGGCGAGTCCTCGGCGACGGCGCAGATTGTATAGAAAGCAGGTGAGGCAATGAAACAAGATACAAGACAGCTGCTGCGGCAGCTTCCCAAGGTAGACGTACTGCTGCAGCGTCCGGCGCTGGCCGAATGGGAACAAAACCTGTCCCGCAGCCTGATAAAACAAGCTGTACAGGACGTATTGGCCGGACTGCGCCGGGACATTTTGGCCGAACGCCGCCGCGACGTACCGGCAGAGGACGAGCTGGACGGCATGGTGCTGGCCTATTTCCGCCGGCAGAAATCCCTGCGCCTGAAAAAAGTCGTCAACGCCACGGGGACGATTCTTCATACGAATTTAGGCCGGTCTGTACTGAGCGAGGAGATTGGACGGCACGTAGGTGAAATAGCTGCGTCATACTCGAACTTGGAATACGACCTGGACGAAGGGCGCCGCGGTTCCCGCTATGCCCACCTGCAGTCGCTGCTCAAAGAGCTGACCGGAGCGGAAGACGTCCTCGTCGTCAATAACAACGCCGCCGCCGTATTGCTGGCCCTGACGTCGATGACGCAGGGGAAGGAAGTCGTAATTTCCCGGGGAGAACTTGTGGAAATCGGCGGCCTGTTCCGCATTCCCGACGTCATCGAAGCCAGCGGCGGCACGATACGGGAAGTCGGGACGACCAATAAGACCCACCTGTCGGACTACAGCCGGGCCGTCGGCGAAGGTACCGGCGCGATTATGAAAGTCCATACGAGCAATTACCGCATCATAGGCTTTTCTGAAAGCGTGCCGGCCCAGGAGCTGGCCGAGCTGGCCCACGCCAACGGACTGCCCCTCATCAACGACCTGGGCAGCGGATTATTCGTCGACATGCGCCGCTTCGGCCTGCCCTATGAACCGACTGTAAAGGAAGTCCTGAAGCAAGGCTGCGACGTCGTCATGTTCAGCGGCGACAAGCTCCTCGGCGGGCCGCAGGCCGGCATTATCGTCGGCAAGGCCGAGTATATCGAACCGATGAAACAGCACCAGCTGCTGCGGGCTCTGCGGGTCGATAAGATGACCCTGGCCGCCTTGGAGGCGACGCTGCAGCTGTACCGGGACGAAGACATGGCGATACGGTCTATCCCTGCGCTGCAGATGCTGGCGCGGACCCAGAAGGAATGCCTGCGGCGAGCCGATATGTTGGCCCAAATGCTGCGGACTGCCGACGCGGCCCTGCAGGTGCAGACCGTGCCGGTCCGCGACATGGTCGGCGGCGGTTCCTATCCGGAATATACGTTGCCGGGGTACGCCGCCGCCGTCGCGTCAGAAGGCCGGACGGCGGCAGAATTAGAACGCCGCCTGCGCCATGCCGAAGTCCCCGTTGTCGCCAGAGTGCAGCAAGACCGGCTGTGCCTGTCCGTACGGACGCTGCGGGACGACGAATTTCCCCTGATCTGCACGGAAATTGCCAAGGCCGTAGCCGAAGGATAACGTAAAAACAGCGAAGACCGCGACTACGGGTCTTCGCTGTTTTATCGGGCTGCTTCTATTGCAAAGGCAAACGGAGCGGCTAGATACTAAAAAAGACAAGGCGGCTTTGCGGGCTGCCTTGTCGGGTAGTTGGCGGGAAAGTGTAGGAATCGAACCTACCTAAGAAGCTCTTAACTCCTCATACTGGTTTTGAAGACCAGAGGGCACACCAGAACCCATACTCCCCCAAGATAGGTTCAGTATACCATGTTTGCCGCGGCGGCGCAACGGAATCCCCTCTCCTCCGGCCGGGCCATTAGGCTTCCGGCGACGACTGGCCGATGATTTTAATGCCCTCGGCGTAGACGACTGTCGGATTCGGCGTCTTCTTTTCGATGAGGTCGACGAGGAGATGGAGGCATTTTTCGCCGATTTCCCGCATGGGAATATCGATGCGGGACAAGGACGGAATGGCGTAATCGTTGAATTCGGCCATGTTGATGCCGATGGTAAATACTTCTACGTCGCCGGGAATGGAAACGCCCAATTCATGGCAGGCGAACAACATGCCGTGAGCCAATACGTCGGATTCGCAGAACATGGCCTTCGGCAGGCGCTTTTCTGCATGGAGCTTCTTCGTCGCGTCGATAGCGCTGGACGACGACGTGTCGCACAGGACGATATTTTCCTCCGGAACGGGATGGCCCGCTTCGGCAAAGGTGTCGAGAAAGCCTTTCATCCACATGCGCATGATGGGGAAGGTCGTGTCGTGGGTCAGCACGCCGGCGTCGTAGATGCCCTTGTCGAGAAAATGGCGGGCGACCTGGGCGCCGACTTCGTAGTTGTCCATGGTGACGCTGCTGTATTTCGGCGATTCCCTGTTGAACAGGACGACGGGATAGGAAATGTCGCAGGAGTTTAAATATTCCATGTCGGCGTTAGACATATTGGCGATGATGATGCCGTTAAAAAATTCATTCTGCGTCGTTTCCATCTGCTTTTTCAGGTTGTCGACCTCGTAGGGCACGACGGTCAGGTGGACGACCTTATTCTGCTGCATAATTTCTTTTTGAATACCCAGCGTAATACGGGCCAGGTAATTGATACGGAAGTCTGTCGCCCAATAAAACGCTATGGCGTAACTGTTTTTCTGCGTAGCCCGCAGCTTTTTAGCCGACTGGTTCGGCACGTATTTCAGCTGTTTGGCGATTTGGTGTATCCGGGCCTGCGTTTCCTTGGAAATTTTTCGTTCCTGTCCCTTGCCGTTCAGGACGATGGAAACGGTGGCGATGGAAACGCCGGCTTCACGAGCGATATCTTTAATTGTAGACATACTATACCCCCTCTATATTGTTTTATTTTGACATAAAAAAAACGAATTTTCAAGGCTAGAATAGGCTTATTTCCCCGCTATAGTATGATACAATAGATACATTAACGGTAAGTTGGGGAGGAATGACTATGACGGGAATCGACAGGCACGTATCGGCGGCGCATATGGTACTGGGAAAGGACTTAAATCCTCATGATACGTTGTTTGCCGGGCAGGCGGCGTCGTATATGATCGAGTGCGGCTTTCTGGCCGTGCAAAGCTTTCTGAACAGCGGCCATATCGTATGCCTGGGATTGGACGGGCTGCGGTTTCTCCGGCCGGTCCGCAAAGGCGACACCATCGACATTTCCAGTACCGTCGTCTATGCCGGGACGACGAGCGTCGGCGCACATATCGCCATGACGCGGCGCTCCGACGGGGCCATGGCGGCGGAATGCTTCGTATCCTTCGTCCATATCGAAGAGGAAACGGGACAGGCCCGGCCCCACGGCGTAACGCTGCCGGCGCTGGATGAGCAGGGTGAGGCGCGGCGGCGCGCCTATTGGGCTTATAAAGGGATGACGGTATAATGGATTTTGCAGCGCAAGTAGACGAACGGCTCCATAACTTAGCCAAGCCGCCGGGAAGCCTGGGCCTGCTGGAGCAGCAGGTGCGTCAGGTTTTCCTGGCCTGGGGCTCCTTTCAGGAGGAACTTCGTCCCCGCCATATTATCTTTGCCGCGGACAACGGCGTCGTCCGCTCCGGCGTCGTAGCTCAGCTGTCTGATATTACGTACATGCAGAGCGTGCATATGACGGAAGGAACGTCGGCTGTGACCTGTTTCTGCCGTTGTCACGGCATTCCCTACGAAGTCGTAGACGTCGGCATCGACAGTGAAGACGCCGTCGGCGTCGACAGGAAAATCGCCAGAGGGACGGCCGATTTTTCGGTACAGCCGGCGATGACAACGGAACAATTTACCCGCGCCGCCGCCGTCGGCAGGGAACGGGTCGAAGCGGCGAAAGCCCGGGGATGCAACATCCTGTCCTTCGGTGAAATGGGCATAGGAAACACGACGACGTCGGCCGCCGTGCTGACGGCCATAGCGCCGGCTGGCAGCGCGTTTCTCGTCGGCCACGGCTCGTCTAAGGGCAATTACCGCCTTTGGTTTCACAAAGAGCAGGTCGTCAAGGAGGCGCTGCAAAAATATAAAGAGGAAATCCAGACGCCGGAGGACGCCCTGCGCTGCGTCGGCGGATTCGACTTAGTTGCCTTGTACGGCGCAATGCTGGCCTGTGCCGACGTTCATCTGCCGTTTTACATCGACGGATTTATTACAGCCGTAGCCCTGGCCTGCGCCGTGAAGACCCATCCGGCCGTGCGGCAGTATGCGCTGCCGTCGCATATTTCCCGCGAGCCCGGCATGAGCGCGGCCTTGCGGCTGTGCGGTATAGATGAATACGACGTGCCTATCCACGCTGACATGGCTCTGGGAGAAGGTACGGGAGCTGTGCTGGGCGTCGTCATGCTGAAGACAATGCTGTATGCCGTAGGGCATATGGCGACTCTCGACGGCATCAACGGCGAAGCGGAAGAACGCCATCGCAGGCGTATGGAGAAAGGGGCGGAACACCAGGATGATAGATGAACAGCTGCGCAAGGAAGCGGCGGCTATCTTTGCCCGCATGGGATTAAGCGAAGAAGAAGCCGTCGCCCTGTTCTATAAGCGCACAGTAGAAGCAGGAAAAATGCCCTTCGGCCCGGCGTCAGAAGGGACGGCAAAGGCGAAGCAAAAGAAAAAGCGCATGAACGAGCGCTTTGCCGAGTGGGATGCGTTTTGAGAGAAATTTATGAATGCATTTGTTGAAAAGACAATGAGATGTAATTTTGGCAAGAATCGTCTATAAAATTTATGTTGTTCTGAATATCTTGAAATAGAACACCACGTATGCTAATATAAACTTATAATATTCTCATGTGAGAATTATCCTGTTTTTGCGCTGTATATTAGTAGGAGGATATATGCTGGAAGAAAATCAAATTAGAGTGAAAAGTGTAAAGAAAACAATCGACGTACTCAATGCCTTTCTTCAGCAGGAAGATTTAGGCGTTACTGAAATAGCGGAAATGATTGGATTGAGTAAAAGCAATGCTTGCGATATTTTAACTACGCTAGTAGCTCTAGATTTTCTCGGCCAAGATCCGGATAGTGAAAAATATTATTTAGGCGTTGGGGCTATACGGCTTGCCAGAGGGGTTGGCAGACGATATAGTTTTCGGAATATTGCCCGGCCTTTTATGCAAAGAATTGCCGATGCAGAAGGCCATGAGACGTCGTTAACTGTGCCGCTTAATGGTGAAATTTTTTATCTTGAATCTGTTATGCCGTCTAAACGGGGGCTTTATACTCCGAAAAAAATGCATTCTTTTACTTGCAGGATGCATTGTACGGCTGCTGGGAAATGTATGTTAGCTTATCTGCCGCGAGAGGATGTGTTGAGGTATTTAGCATCTGGATTAGAAAAATATACTGATAACACGATTACTAGTGATGCAGAGTTTTTGCGTATATTAGATGATGTGGCAAAGCGGGGATATGCTCTGGATAGGTTTGAATGGAGTTATGATTATGGATGTATTGGGGTACCTTTATTTACTCCTTCGCATAAGCTTATAGGCGCAGTTAGTATGAATTTGGGATCAGATATAGAAAATGAAGAAAAAGTTTTGCATGTCAAAGATGTGCTTATAGAAGCATCTAGTGAAATTACCGATTTGATGAAAAGTGTTACTGAGTAAATTTTCTCCTAAAAAGCGATTTTCCTTTTGGAAAATCGCTTTTTTTGATGTAAAAATTATAAATGATAAAAAAGAACAATATTATATTAAAAATATAATATTGTTCTGAATAAAAATATTGACAACGTTGTTCTGAAAAAATATAATAAGAACAAAGAATGACGACAATAGGCCGACTATGAAATGGTCAAGGAGGAGGAATCTATGAAAAAAGTAACGATATGGCCAGAAAGGTGTAAAGCGTGTGGGTATTGCGTTAGCAATTGTCCCCAGCATGCATTATTTTTTTCACATCAAATCAATGGTAATGGGTACAGATATATCATGGTTGACGATGCTAAGTGCGTCCAATGCGGCATATGCTTTCATATGTGTCCCGACTGGGCGATTGAAGTGGGGGTATAAGTATGGGAAAGAAGGTTTTGATGAAAGGCAATCATGCTATTGCTGAAGCGGCAGTAAGAGCTGGATGCAAATTTTTTGCCGGATATCCGATTACGCCTCAGAGCGAACTGTTAGAGTATATGAGCTGGCGATTAGCGGAAGTTGGAGGTCATTTTCGGCAGACCGAGTCCGAAATTGGCGGTATTAATATGGTGTTAGGCGCAGGCGCATGCGGATTTCGGGCGATGACGGCGTCTTCTGGCCCGGGTTATTCTCTCATGCAGGAAGGCATTTCGTATATGGCGTCTGATGAAATTCCCGGCGTTATTGTTGATGTTACAAGATATGCTTCAGGAATCGGCGATATTAATCCGGCCCAAGGCGATTGGTTTCAGTTGTCAAGAAACGGCGGGCATGGCGATTACCGCACTGTAGTACTCGCTCCGGGTTCTTTGCAAGAAGCTGTCGATGCAATGCCTTCGGCATTTGATATTGCGGAAAGGTACAGAATGCCTGTTATCGTGGCTGTTGACGGGTCAATCGGCACTATGGTAGAGGCTGTTGAATTTCCGGAAGAGATACAAAACCCTGATCCTAATAGATTTTCGTGGGCTATTAAAGATATACATGAAGGGGAAAAGAAGAATTTCAAACCGCGGTTTTATCGGGATTTTGTTTTGCCGACGTATGAAGAAGAACTTAGAAACGAATATGATTATATTGAAGAGCATGAACAGCAGTATGCTACGTTTATGACAGAAGACGCGGAGCTTATTATGGCGGCGTACGGTACGATGTCTCGAGCTTGCCGGGCAGCGGTCATTAAGGCTCGAGCAAAAGGGATAAAGCTAGGCCTTATTCAAATTAAAACAATATGGCCATTCCCTAAAAAGGCATTTTCTCAAGTTCGGCCTACTGCGTTTTTAGCAGTGGAAATGTCTATTATTACCCAAATGGGCGAAGATGTAGCTCTTGCGGCTCGTAACATTGCGCCGGTATATACGTATCCTACCGGAGGTGTTTACCCGACTATCGACGCAATAATTACCAAGTGTCAGGATGCGCTGCAAGGAAAAGTAAAGGAGGTTTAAGTATGGTAGTTCTAAAACGACCGGTTAATCTGACCGATGTAAATACATTTTGCGCAGGTTGTGGTCATGGAATGATTATCAAAGCAGTGGCAGGTATTCTTGAGGAGCTAGGCGTCGCGGATAGAGCTATGGGAGGCTGCTGCGTAGGTTGCGGCATGTCTATTAAACAATCTCTGGCATACGACAGCGTACAGGCCCCGCACGGCAGGGCGTCGGCGACATCGGCAGCAATGAAAATAGTTCGCCCTAATGCGGTCGTAATATCTTATCAAGGCGATGGAGATGCCGGGTCTATTGGGATTGCGGAAACGATTTATCAAGCCAAACGAAATGAAAACATCACCGTCATTTTTATTAATAACGGCGTATACGGAATGACCGGCGGACAAGCAGCCCCGACCTCCTTAAGCGATCAACATCCTACGACGTCTAGATATGGTACGGATTACGATATATTTGGCCAGCCTTTACATTTAGCTGAAATGTTGGCTACCTTGCACGTCGGATATATTGCTCGCGGCAGCGTAGCTACGCCGGCTGAGTTTATGAAAACGCGGACATATTTAAAAAAAGCTATACAATGCCAACTTAACAATCATGGCTATTCTTTTGTCGAAGTATTGGCTCCATGTCCGACGAACTGGAAAATGACGCCGCTGCAAGCCATGCAGAGGATTGTAGATGTAAATATGAAGATATTTCCGTGCGGCGAGTTAAAAAGGTGGGATAATTGATGTTGAATAAAATTATTTGCGCCGGCGTAGGCGGACAAGGCGTTTTGACATTGGGGATGCTGTTGGCTGAAGGATCGGCTTCTTTAGGAAAGAATGTTACATATATTCCTGAATATGGTTCGGAAATGCGAGGCGGAAACGCCGCGGTTAAAATACAAATCGACGACGCCCCGATTGTATGGCCGTATATGGAAGAAATGAACGTATTTGCCGTATTGCATCAGTCGCAGGTCGATAAGTATATTCATATGATGGAATCGGGCGGCACAGTTTTTGCTGAATCTGAATTAGTAAGCGAACTGCCGGAGGCTGATACGATAAAGGTAATAAAAATTCCCTGCGTTCAGCTGGCGGAAAAGACGGAAAATCCTAAGGGGATGTCTTGTGTCATGGCTGGGGCTGTCATTGCCGGCACTCATCTTTTTTCAGAAGAAGTTGCTGTACAGGCAATTAAAGAATACTTCCAACATAAAAATATACCGGCAGAAAAAAATGTAGCGTGTTTTATAGAAGGATATCGATTTGTAAGTAATGAATGACGTATTAGGAGGGGCGAGTCATGGAAAGAACAAAGAGCAAATTTCCGTGGATCCCATTATTAGCCGTAGCGGCAGCTTATGGAGCGATTTGGAATCCTATATATGTACAATATATTTTGTACGATTCAATGATTAATACCTTGGGAATTACAAATACCCAATTGGGGCTTATATCTACGATACGAACAATATTTGGACTTTTATGCATGATACCGGGCGGTTGGATATGCGATAAATTTGATACCAAAAAAGTACTTATCGTGTGTTCCCTTGGATTAATTCCATTTACTATACTGGAGGTGCTGACTGTTCATATATATTGGATGCAGGTAATCTCTTTTTGCGGTATGGCTGCTTGTACTAACTTGGGATTTTGGCCGGCTACGCTTAAAGCCGTACGAATTATCGGAGGAAAAGAGTATCAATCTACTTGCTTTGGCGTATTTGAAGCCGCACAAGGCCTTATCGCCTCATTAGGAAACTTTATTGCATTGGCTGTTTTTGCCTGGGTCGCAAACGAAGCTGGCGGTTATAAATGCGCTATGCTGGCAATGGCTGCTTACATTGTTGTTTGCGCGGTTTTTGTAGGATTTGCTTTTGATGAAAATAAAAATGCCGATGACGTATCTGTGGCGGAAGAACGTAAAAAATTTAGTATCCGGGAAACAATTACTCTGTTAAAAATGCCGGAAACTTGGCTAGTCTCGTTAGTAATTTTTGCGGCAATGGGATTCTATAATAATCAAACGTATACTACTCCTTATTTTACCGGCGTTTTGGGGATAGCAGTTACTTCTGTCGGAGCTATTGCCATTGTCAGGGATTATGGCAGTAAAGTTCTTGCCGGACCGATTGGCGGATGGATTGGACAACGTATTTCAGCTACATTACTTAATTCCATCGCTCTTGTCGTATGCGGAACCTTATTTTTTCTGGTACCTCGCATGAATGCTGGTACGACAGGGGCTATTGCTATTATTCTTATTGGCGCGATAGTCGGCAATTTTGCGAAAGCGACGATGTGGGCGACGGTTGATGAAGCCAACATTCCGCTTCATTTGACGGGTACTGCTGTAGGTATTATTTCTGTGCTGGGGAATTCAGTGCCGAATATGCTTTTTCCGTTAGTTAATGGGTATATTCTGGATAGTTATGCGGACAATCTCCAAGCTGGTTATAGTTTGTATTTTACTCTTATCTTTTTTGTGTGCCTCGTCGGCGCGGCAGCAGGCGTTGCGCTGCTTATAAGACGAAAAAAAGTTCTTGCCCGAAATTAATTTTGGAGAGAGGTGTCTAAATGGCTGCCATATCAACCGTTATAGATGTAAGTAGCTGGTTGCTGGGATGCGCCATAGATACCCTCGTTGCATGGGGAAATTTTTTATGGGGCGCCCCGATACTTGCTTGTTTGCTATTTATATCTGTTCTTTACACTGTCGGTACTCGGGGATTTCAAATTACCCATTTTACGCATATCTTAAAGTATACGTTTGGAAAGCAGTTTTCAAGAACTCAAGGGAAAAAAGTCGGCATATCCTCTTTTAAGGCTTTTTGTATGGCCTTATGCAATACGTTGGGAACGGGAAATATAGCCGGCGTAGGCGTAGCGATTGCGTTAGGAGGACCGGGTGCGGCACTGTGGATTGTGTTGGCCGATATTTTAGCGCTAATCATAAAGTATGGAGAAATAGCGCTAGGCGTAAAATATCATGAAAAAGATCCGGCTACGGGTTTTTACCGGGGCGGTCTAATGTGGTATGTAGAAAAAGGGCTGGGAAAACAATGGCGATGGATTGCTGTTGTGTACGCTGCTTTTTATGGGATTGCGATTATTAATACGCCGGCAGTGCAGGTCAATTCCATGGCTTCTGCTATCGTTACTTTCTTTCCTATACCTACTATCGTAATTGGCGCGGTCTGCGCAGGTGTTATGGGAATCGTATTGATCGGTGGAGTTACGCGTCTTAGCAATGTGGCGGAAAAAATTGTTCCAATTATGGCAATGCTATATTTTATGGGAACTGTGTTTGTTTTATGCAAATATTTTTATCATATTCCCGACACGTTAGTGCTTATGGTTCAGTATGCTTTTTCTGATGCGGAGGCGATTGCCGGAGGCTTTGGCGGAGCGACAATGATTCAGGCTGCCAGACATGGTTTTGCACGAGGGTTTTACTCTAACGGCGCTGGATGCGGAGACGCTCCGTTTGCCCATGCGTCGGCTGACGTTTCTAATCCGGCTGAACAAGCTATATGGGGGATAAGCGAAGTATTTGTTGATGCTATTGTATGCACCTGCACGTCCCTGGTTATTTTGACGACGGGAAGCTGGCAGACCGGACTTAGTGGCGCTCAGTTAAGCATTAAAGCATTTGCTATAGCGTTTGGCAACGAAATAGCCGCAGGAGCCTTTATCAGCGTCATCATTATCTTTTTTGCTTTTACTACAGCGGTGATGTGCGCGTATTTTGGAGAATTGTGTATTAGCTACCTGTTGAAAGATATGAAGCAGGTGCGGTATATTTATCGATTTATTATGTGTTGTTCGGCTATGGCTGGATCTAGCGAATTTATGGTAATCCACCTGAACAAGTTATGGCTTCTTGGCGATTTTAATCTTGCTATTGATACGTTGTTAAGCGTATTAGTGCTGTTTCTTATGAGAAAAGAAGTATTTGAAATTACGCGTGAATATAAGGAAATAATCAAACGGGAGAAAGGGAAGTTGCTGACATGAAAAAAATAGTGGATATGCCAGAAGCGTTAACGCACATTCGAAACGGCGACGTGATTATGGTCGCAGGGTTCACCAATTTTGGCGCTCCGAACACGATAATAAATGCGATTGCCAACTCTGCGTTAACGGGGTTAACTACGATATCAGAGGATTTAGGATGGAGCAACGGGCGGTTTAATCAGGGGATTTCCCGATTAATTGAAAACGGAAAAGTAAAAAAGGTTATTACTTCGTTTGTCGGTGCGAACCGAATCGCAAACCAGAAAATTGCTGATGGCGAACTTGAATTGGAACTTGTACCACAAGGTACTTTGGCTGAGCGGATTCGGGCTGCCGGCGCTGGATTAGGCGGATTTTATACGCCTACCGGAGTAGGCACCATAGTAGAAAAAGGCAAGGAAATTAAACGTATTGACGGTAAGACCTATCTTTTGGAATTACCGTTAAAAGCTGACGTGGCTATCGTAAAAGCGCACACGGCAGATATGATGGGGAATGCAGTATTACGGTATTCTGCAATGAATTTTAATATTTGCATGGCAATGGCTGCAGATACAGTAATTCTTGAAACTGAAAATCTTGTCAACGCTGGCGATATAGAACCTGACAGAGTACATATTCCCGGTATTTTTGTAGATTATATCGTTCATTGTGCGGAGGTGGATTTTTAATGAGCAATAAAGAAATTATAGCAAAAAATATTGCGGCGCTTTTGCATGATGGCGATTTTGTGAATTTAGGTGTGGGAATACCTACATTGGTGTCTAATTATCTTCCGAAGGAGATTACTGTATGGCTCCATGCTGAAAATGGATGCATCGGTCAGGATCGGCAACTTGATTTGGATATTTATAGTTCGAAGGAAGCTGCTGTGTCATGGTTTAGGGCGAACGGCGACATGGCGCGTGATTGGCGCACTGGGCATAGAGATATGTGCAACGCCAGCGATTGTATCATTACGCTTAATCCGGGAGGATGTTGTTTTGATTCTGTCATGGCGTTTGCCATGGCTCGCGGAGGGCATTTGGATGCGACTGTGTTGGGAGCTTTGCAGGTGGATCAATGCGGGAGTCTGGCTAATTGGAATGTTCCGGGAAAAGCTGTAAAAGGGATGGGCGGCGCTATGGATTTAGTTAGCGGAGCAAAGCGCGTCATTGTAGCGATGGAACATAACGCTAAAGATGGTTCGGCAAAACTGCTTAAAAAATGCACCTTTCCTTTAACTGGATACAAATGTGTTAATTTGATTTGTACGGAATTATGTATGATTGAATGCCGGGATGAAGGCTTGGTTGTTGTCGCCATGGCACCGGATATTTCCAGAGAAGAGTTGATACATCGTACAGAGGCAGAGCTTATATTTGATGAAACGGTACGCGCAATGATTGTATGAGGTAACTAAATTAATTTTAAATATTTATTTGGGAGGGGCGTTCAAGTATGAAGAGAGTATTTAACCGGGCACATCGCTTAGATAAAATTGAAATATCTAAAATTAGATTACTTTCTGCCAGAGTAAGGGAATTGAGGGCTCAAGGAAAAGAAATTGATATGTTTACAATGGGGATGCCTGATTTTCCAACGCCGAGATATATTATTGACGCGTGTACGGATGCCATGAACAAAGGACTTACAACATATGAAGACTATGAAGGCCCGAAAGTATTGCGTGAGGAAATTTGCAAAAAGTTGGCGAAAGAAAACGATTTGCATTATACGCCGGAAGAAATTTTTGTTACTGTTGGGGCAGCTCAAGCCGTATATCTGATCATGGCTTCATACTTAGATCCTGGCGACGAAATTATTATACCGGATCCTGTATATAATATTTATGAGATGAATCCCTATACCTGCGAAGCAACTGTAAAAAAATATAAACTACAGGAAAAAAATAATTTTCAAATAGATATAGATGAATTATCGAAGCTAATTACAGAAAAAACAAAATTAATAGCAATTGTATCTCCGTCTAATCCTATTGGAGCTGTCCAGACACGAGATACTTTAGAAAAGGTAGCTGAACTTATCCGAGATAAGAATATCATGATCGTATCTGATGAAATATATGAAAGATTAACATATGACAATGTAAAAGTTACTTCTCCAGCTTCTCTTCCAGGCATGAAAGATAAAGTTTTTGTAATCAATGGATTTTCTAAAGCTTTTTCTATGACTGGTTGGAGAATAGGTTATATTGCGTGTCCCTCTTGGGCTATAGCTGATATGTATGCTTTTGCGGGATTGCAAACTTCCGGAGGAACGTCTTTTGCTCAGCATGCGGCGGCAGTGGCATTGCGTGATGAATATAAATACAATTGTATTGAAACGATGCGAAGTGCTTTTGAAGAGCGTCGAAATTATTTTGTAGAACAATTTAGTACTATGGAGCATTTTTCTTGTTTAAAACCGCAAGGTGCTTTTTATATCTTTTTAAACATTACTAAAACCGGCATGACATCGGCCCAGTTTGTGGATTGGATGGTAGAACGATATGGCGTGGCCGTCGTCAACGGGGCAATTTTTGGGGAAGAAGGGGAGGGCTATGTCAGACTTTCCTATGCGGCCTCTATGGAATCAATTAAAAGTGCGTGTAAAAAATTCCGGCAAGCGGATCAAGATTTATCTGCTATGGGAATATAAATTGCAGTTGTGGTTATGTAATAGTGAATTTGGTTGGAAAAACAACATACATAGCAGCCTTCATGGCATATACTACAAGTAAAGGAGGAGGATATGCCATGAAGATGTTGTACAGCGACAAGCGAATTTGGATAGAAGATGAAGAAGGAAAGACTGTCGGCGAGATTGATTTCCTTCAAGATCAGAACGGCAAGTACGATATTGTCCATACAGGCGTCGACCCGTCGCAGCAGGGGCAGGGGACGGCGGGAAAGCTGGTGCAGGCCGCGGCGGATTACATCCGCAGTACAGGCCGTAAAACCGGCGCGTCGTGTTCCTATGCGTCAGCGTGGCTCAAACGGCATAAGGAATACGGCGATATTTACGAGCCGTAGCGTCTCGGATATTTGACGAATTGACAGGATTTACGTATAATAAACATAGAAAAAAGGCGCTGCCGGCAACGGTCAGCCCCATATCATAGGAAAAAAGAAAATCCGCCTATAGTTGGTAGCTGTGGGGCGGATTTCCTTTTATGCTTTTAATGCAATAATGCAAATTGCCACTAAGAACACGAAGGCCAACAGGTCGTATGGTGTCATAGGGCATCGCCCCTTTCCGGGGCCAGGATTAACCGCCTACCGCTTTTTGCAGCGCCTAGATGTTTAGTATATGCGATATATACGGGCTATGTCAAAGGCTGTCGTATATATTTTTGGCATATGGCGTATCAACGATCAAAAGCTATGTCTTCCATGGGAAGGCATAGCTTTTTTGTTTTTTACTGTTTTAATTTTTCAATGACTTCGTCGTCGATTTTAAAGCCGTGTTCCGGGCCGGGGAAGGCGCCTTCTTTTGTTTCCTTGATGTAGTCGGCGAAGGCCTGCTTCATGAGGGCTCCGACGTTGGCGAACTGCTTGGCGAATTTCGGCGTAAAGTCGCTGAACAGGGCCAGCATGTCCTGATAAATCAGGATTTGGCCGTCGCAGTGGACGCCGGCGCCGATGCCGAGGGTCGGGATGCGCAGGGATGCCGTAATGAGCTCGGCGAGTTTTGCCGGTACGCATTCGAGGACGATGGCAAAGGCTCCGGCCGCCTCGACGGCCTTGGCTTCTTCGATGAGCTTGCGGGCCGCTTCTTCGCTCTTGCCTTGTACTTTAAATCCGCCTAAGGCGTTGACCGACTGGGGCGTCAGGCCGATGTGGCCGACGACGGGGATTCCCGCTTCGACGATGGCTTGAATCTGCGGGCATACGCTCATGCCGCCTTCGAGCTTGACGGCGTGGCATCGTCCTTCCTTCATGAGACGGCCGGCGTTGTACACGGCGTCGTAAATAGACGTCTGGTAGGACATGAAGGGCATATCGCCGACGACGAAGGCGTTTTTTGCGCCGCGCGATACGGCTTTGGTGTGATGGATCATGTCTTCCATCGTGACCGGCAGGGTGTCTTCGTAGCCGAGCATGACCATGCCGAGGGAATCGCCGACGAGCAGCATGTTGATGCCTGCTTCGTCCATGAGCTTGGCCGTCGAATAGTCGTAGGCCGTGAGCATGGTAATCTTGTCGTGGTTGTCCTTTTGCGCCTGCAGCGTAGCGACGGTATTTTTCATAGGGCAAAACTCCTTTCGTACGATGCCGTAATGGCATTATTTGATGCTATATGGCATGATAGCATTTAAAAACAAGAGATATAGAGCATAAGTGTTTATTATATAAAGAAAATGACGGACGCAGCCCATATGTTTAACGTATCTGATTTTTACTATATCATCTGGGCGTCGCCTCGTCAAATAGATGAAGGCTCCTTCTGTTTCCAACGCAGGGCCTGGCGCTCCAGGTCTTTTACAAAGGCCTCTTTGCCGTCGCAGTAGCCTTCGATGTCGTAGGGATATTGGCGGGCCAGGGTTTCCTTCAGCGCGCCGTACTGCCGGGCGATCTCGCCGTGGGCCCGCAGGAAATCGCGGACAGCCAGATGGCGTTCGATATTGGCTCTGTCCGTTTCCTGAAAGATATGGACCTGGTGCGTCCGCTCGTCGCCGCCTTTGCGCAGGTAGCGCCGGCGGGCCATGCCGAATTCGCCTAAGTATTCGTAGCCTATTCCTTCGAAGGCGCCTTGCTTTTCGTCTACAGCGGCTATGTCGCGGACGACGGGCATGATGTCGATAATGGGCTTGGCTTTCAGTCCTTTGACGGCGGTGCTGCCGATGTGGAAGATTGCCGTGCAGTTTTCGCCCAGAATGGCGCGTATGGTTTCCGCTTCGGCTAGGTATTTCTGTTCCCAGCAAGGGTCGTAGTCGACGACGATGATGTGTTGTGCCATGAAGCTGCCCTCCTATATGGTTTTTATTTGATGATAGCTGATTTTAGGATACATCGCAACGTCGGCCTGAGTGATTCGGATATTTCGAGGAATTCTGCCATATCAACGGATAGGGGAATTTATCTGAATAATTCCCGCAGATAGTTATTGCCATATCGAAGCGTCGTGCCGTACCATGAGAAGGAGAGGTGAAAGCGATGAAGACACAATTTGGAAATATACTGCTGCGCCGCCGCAAGGAGCTGGGTTTCACGCAGGAGTATATCGCGAAGGCTCTGCAGGCCATTTCCAAATGGGAGCGGGGCGAGACGATGCCCGATATCCTGCTGCTGCCGGCCTTGGCGGATTTGCTGCAGACGAGCACCGACGAGCTGCTGGGGCATCATCGGCAGTATGGAAAGACTGTCTATTCCGACCGGTATAAGGCCGACGAGTTTTATTGGGGCTTGGAGCCCAATGAAATGTGCTACGATATCCTGCGGCTGAAACCGCCGTCGCAGCGACGCCTGGTCCTGGATATGGGATGCGGCGAGGGAAAGGACGCCGTGTTTCTGGCGCGGTGCGGGTACGACGCTGTCGGCTTTGATTTAGCCGCCGAAGGCATAGCCAAGGCGAAATGGCTGGCGAGCCAGCATCCGACGGCGGCGGCAGAATTCTTCCGGGCCGACATGCTGGAGTATGTGCCGCAGCAGGAATATGATATACTGTTTGCAAGCGGCGTGCTGCACTATCTTCCGCCGGATCGGCGAGGCGCCATCCTGCAGGAGTACCAGCGCTGCATCCGGCCCGGCGGCTTGTGCGCCTTGAACGTATTCGTCCAGAAGCCCTTCATTCCGCCTCCGCCTGACGAAGAAATCGACGGCGGTTATTGGCAGTCAGGCGAGCTGTTTTCGCTATTTGCCGATTGGAAATTCCACCGCTGCGAAGAAATCATCTTCGACTGCGTCAGCGGCGGCGCGCCGCATCAGCATGCGATGGATATACTGATTGCCGAAAAAATCGTATAAGGCCGTCCGCTGTGCCATATCTGGATAGTGAGGGGAGATTGCGTATGTTTCATCTCATCGACTGGGAATCGTGGCCCCGCAGGGCCCATTTCAACTATTATTACAATCAAATCAAGTGCCGCTACACGCTGACGGCCCACATCGATATTGCGCCGCTGCGGGAGTTTCAAAAACAGCGGCGGCTGCGGTTTTTTCCTCTCATGCTGTACGCGATCATGCGGGCCGTCAATGAAAACCGGGAATTCCGCATGAGCTTTGACGGCGACGGCCGGCTGGGGTACTGGGATGTCGTCGTGCCCTGTTATACGGTCTTTCACGAAGAGGATAAGACTTTTTCTGATATCTGGAGCGAGTACGATGGGGACCTGCGGGCCTTTTACGACGGCGTTGCCGCAGACATAGAGACCTACAAGAATGGAGAAGGCTTCGTCAAGGCCAAGCCCAATCAGCCGCCTAATTTCTGTCCTGTATCGTCGGTGCCGTGGCTTCATTTCACGTCCTTTTCTCAGGATACGTATGCTGAAAATTCCCTCCTGTTTCCCCTCATCCGCTTCGGAAAATTTGAGGCTGCCGGGAAAAAGGTGCTGCTGCCGCTGGCCATCTCAGTTCATCACGCCGTGGCCGACGGGTATCACACATGCAAGCTGATCAACGACATCGAGGCTGCCGCCGCCCGTCTGGACAGGTATTGGCAATAAAAGTCCAGCCAGGGGGCATACGGTTCTGTAGATATTCCCTTGTGCATCGTGTACAATAGTACGTAGATACTAGACGCGAGAACGCATAAAGGAGTGACGTATGATGAAGCTGAAATTGGATGAAATCCTCGTAGGAAAAAAGATGGAGCCGCGCTATCTGGAGTACAACTGGCGCGACGTCGTATTGTACGCTTTGGCAGTCGGAGCCAAGCGGGATGATTTGATGTACACCTATGAAAAGTATTTGAAGGCCATTCCGACCTACGGTACCGTGCCGTACTGGGGGACGGTCAACGTCCGGCCGTATCAGTGGATGCCTCTGCCGGCGTCTATGCTGGCCAACGACATCATCAAGCCGACTATTTCCTTCTTGAACATGGACCACGAAATTATCATGCACCGGCCTATCGATCCGATTAAGGGAACCTTCCAGTACCAGGATGTTATTACAGACGTATACGACCGCGGCGAAGGCAAGGGCGCCGTCGTGCGTACGCGCATCGACGTGCGCGACGAGGCGGGCAACGACGTATGCACCAACTATTCGACGACCTTTTTCCACGAAGCCGGCGGCTTCGGCGGCGTACCCATGCCCAAGAGCTCCGTTCAGATTCCCGACAGGGGTCCCGACGTTGAAATCGACGATTATATCAGTCCCGTGCAGAATCTCCTGTACCGCTTGACCGGCGATACGAATTTGGTGCACGTCGACCCGCAGTACGCCCGGAAGATGGGGTTTGAAACGTCGTTCATGCAGGGCCTGTGCTCCTTCGGCTTTGCCTGCCGCATGGCTATTGGCGCGCTGATCCCGGGAGAGCCGGAACGGATGACCCGCATGGCGGCGCAGATGACGTCGGTCTTGTTCCCCGATACGCCGATTATGCTGCAGCTTTGGAAGATGGGAGAAGGAACGGCCTACTTCAAGCTGGTCAATAAGACGACGGGGAAGGCTGTCCTGAACCGCGGCGTTTTCGAATGGCGCAATTAAATTTCATTTAAAAATAAAACTGCAGGATAATCGCAATAAAAATAAAAAAGTTTATATTGATGCAATAAAAACCTTTAAAGTATGTGAAAATATGTAATGTGCCGATAGAACGGAAGACACCCCTTGTTTTTGTTAAAAATTTAAGAAAATAGTCGAAATGACTATATATTGACAAGGGTTTCCGTGGTATATTATAATGAATTATAAATATACTTTACTGGATAAAAGCGCTGAGTATGTTTAATATTCAGCGCTTTTTTGTATAAAATATGAAAATAAACGGGAGGAATTTCATATGATGAAAATCGATTTAAACAGCGATTTAGGCGAAAGCTTCGGCATGTATACCATCGGCAACGATAGTGACGTCTTAAATTACGTCAGCTCGGCGAATATCGCCTGCGGCATGCATGCCGGCGATCCCTTCGTCATGCACAAGACGGTGCGCCTGGCGCTGGAACGGGGCGTGGCAGTCGGCGCGCATCCGGGCTTTATGGATTTGAACGGCTTCGGCCGCCGCAATATCGCCATGAAGCCCGATGAAATCTACGATTTAATCGTCTATCAGGTCGGCGCCTTGTCGGCCTTTGTCAAGGCCGAAGGCGGCAGGCTGCAGCACGTCAAGCCCCACGGCGCCCTGTACAACCTGGCGGCCAAGGATCAGGCCATGTCCGAAGCGATTGCCAAGGCCGTGTACGATGTCGACCCGCAGCTGGTGCTGTTCGGCCTGGCCGGCAGCTGGCTGGTCAAAGCCGGGGAAGCTGCGGGATTGCAGACGGCCAGCGAGGTATTCGCCGACAGGACCTATCAGGAAGACGGGTCGCTGACGCCGCGGACGCAGCCGAACGCCATGATTACAGACGACGCCGCGTCGATACGGCAGGTACTGACGATGATTACCGAAGGCAAGGTCCGTACGGCGACGGGCAAGGATATTCCCGTCAAAGCCGATACGGTCTGCATTCACGGTGACAGCCCGAAGGCCCTGGCCTTTGCTAAGAGCATCGGCGAGGCGCTGCAGAAGGAACAGATTCAAATAACGTCCTTTATACACCGGTAAGGGTGTCTTGAGATGAAGGAGGAAGAGGCGAGAATATGAAGACTAAAAAAGGATTTGATTTCAGCGTGCTGATGGGCGCAGCCTTCCTGATGGCTACGTCGTCTATCGGTCCGGGATTTTTAACGCAGACGACCGTATTTACGGAGCAGCTGCTGGCCAGCTTTGGCTTTGTCATCTTGACGTCTATTATTTTGGATATCGGCTCACAGCTCAATGTATGGCGGGTCATCGGCATTTCGGGAAAGCGCGGCCAGGACGTGGCCAATATGGTCCTTCCCGGCTTGGGATACGTCGTGGCGGCGCTGATCGTCATGGGCGGCCTGGGCTTTAATATCGGCAACATTGCCGGCGCCGGCATGGGCTTCAGCGTCATCTTCGGCATGGATACCGTAACCGGTGCGGCCATCAGCGCAGTTATCGCCATTTCGATTTTCGTATTTAAAGAAGCGGGCGTACTCATGGATAAATTCACCCAGGTCGCAGGCGTCGTCATGATCGTGCTGACCTTGTACGTCGCCGTGTCTTCGGCCCCGCCTGTGGGAGAAGCCGTCATGAAGACCTTCGTGCCCGACGTCATCGATCCCTTGGCGATCGTCACCCTCGTCGGCGGCACCGTCGGCGGGTATATTACCTTCTCCGGCGGCCATCGCCTGGTCGACGCCGGCGTCGTCGGCAAGGAAGCGCTGCCGCAGATTACGCGCAGCTCCGTTACCGGCGTCTGCCTGACCGGCGTCATGCGTGTATTCCTGTTCCTGGCGACGTTGGGCGTCGTAGCCAGCGGCCTGCAGCTCGACCCGTCCAATCCGCCGGCTTCGGTATTTAAACTGGCTGTCGGCGATATCGGCTACAAGGTCTTCGGCGTCGTCATGTGGTCGGCGGCTATTTCGTCGGTTATCGGCGCGGCCTATACGTCCGTTTCCTTTATCCGCACCTTCAGCCCTAAGATCGAAAACAACTACCGCTGGTTTGTCATCGCCTTCATCGTCTTTTCGACGGTCGTCTTCGCCTTCGTCGGACAGCCCGTCAAGACGCTGATCCTCGTAGGGACGCTGAACGGTCTGATCCTGCCGGTTACGCTGCTGGTCATGATCATTGCGGCCCATAAGAAATCGATTGTCGGCGATTACAAGCATCCGGTGTGGATGAGCATTTTCGGCGTCATCGTCGTCATCATGACGGCGTACATGGGCGTGCTGACTATTATGAAGCAGCTGCCTAAATTGTTTATGTGACAGGGAGGCTGTTACGCTTGAACCATGAATTTACGATAAAACCGTTAGGCGAAGCCGGCGTCCTCGTGAATTTCGGCAGTACCATCAGCCCGGAAATTCACTGCAAGGTCAAGGCGCTGGCCGATTATTTGGAAACCCATCCCTTTGCCGGGATGATAGAATACGTCATTTCGTATACGAGCCTGGCTGTGTACTACAATCCCTTCGTCGTCAAAAAGCATGCCGGCAAGTATAAAAGCGACTCGGCCTTGGAAATTACGGCGGCCTATATCCGCAGCTGCATGGAACAGCTGGATGACGTACGGAAGGAAACTGCCCGGGTCGTGCAGATTCCCGTATGCTACGGCGGCGAATACGGGCCGGATATCGACTACGTAGCCCAGTACAATCATTTATCTGTAGAGGAAGTCATCGCCATCCATACGGAGCCGGAATATCTGGTGTATATGATCGGCTTCTGTCCGGGCTTTCCCTATTTGGGCGGCATGGACAAGCGCATCGCCACGCCGCGCCGCGATACGCCGCGCGTAGCCATACCGGCCTGCAGCATCGGCATTGCCGGCGAACAGACCGGGGGATATCCCCTGAGTACGCCCGGCGGCTGGCAGATTATCGGGCGCACGCCGATGGATATGTTTTCCTTGAAGAAGGAAGACGATCCGAGCCTGCTGCACGCCGGCGACATCGTGAAGTTTTACGCCGTATCGGAAGAAGAATTTGCAGCCTTAAAGGAGGAATACGGCCATGAGTCTTAACATTATCCGCCCGGGCCTGCTGACGACGATTCAGGATACGGGACGCTATGGATACCAGAAGATCGGCGTCATCCCTTCAGGGGCGATGGACGTGTATTCCCTGCGGCTGGCGAATATACTGGTCGGCAATGATGAAACCGAAGGGGCTTTGGAAATCACCCTCATGGGGCCGACGATCGAGTTTACGTCGGATACGCTCATCGCTATTACCGGCGGCGATTTCGGCCCGGTGATCGACGGCCAGAAGGTGCCCATGCACCGTCCCGTCGCCGTCAAGGCCGGCGCGATCCTGCGCTTCGGCCCCTGTGTCGTCGGCTGCCGGGCCTATCTGGCCGTGGCCGGCGGGTACGACGTGCCCGTCGTCATGGGCAGCAAGAGCACCTATCTGCGGGCTCAGTTCGGCGGGTTGGAAGGGCGGGCCCTGCGCCGCGGCGATTTGCTGAATACGAAGGAGCCCAGCGAGTACGGCCAGCAGATGATGTTCAACCTGCTGACCCGCGGTGCCCATTCCTTTACGCACGCCCGCTGGAGCATCAGCAAGGTTCATACGACGCCGGAGCGGCTG
>ULTK01039021.1_pt1 | contig 24084 bp, 24 predicted proteins | sample 1957551 | NCBI WGS metagenome assembly ULTK01 (sample SAMEA4835733, study PRJEB28245) | human gut metagenome | biome: gut microbiome; material: fecal sample | place: Denmark | collected 2008
CATCCATAAATCGATTATATAAAAATAAAAAGATAAAATCATTATGAGCATTTTTGCAGGTAAAACCCTTATGATTACTGGTGGAACAGGTTCCTTCGGCAATGCAGTGTTGAATCGTTTCCTCCGTACCGACATCGGCGAAATCCGTATTTTTTCACGAGATGAGAAGAAGCAGGATGATATGCGTCATGAGTATCAGGTAAAGTATCCTGATGTAGCGCACAAAATCAAGTTCTTTATTGGCGATGTACGTAATTTGCAGTCATGTAAGAACGCAATGCCTGGTGTTGACTATATTTTTCATGCTGCGGCTTTGAAGCAGGTTCCAAGTTGTGAGTTCTTCCCTATGGAAGCTGTGAAAACCAATGTAATCGGTACTGATAACGTTTTGACAGCTGCTATCGAGGCTGGCGTCGGTGCTGTGATATGTCTATCTACGGATAAAGCTGCCTATCCTATCAATGCTATGGGTATCACGAAAGCTGTTGAGGAGAAAATCGCAGTAGCTAAGAGCCGCTACTCTGGTAAGACCAAGATTTGCTGTACGCGTTATGGGAATGTGATGTGTTCCCGTGGTTCTGTAATTCCTCTGTGGATAGAGCAAATCCGCAATGGCAATCCTGTAACTTTGACTGAACCTACGATGACCCGCTTTATCATGTCGTTGGAAGAGGCGGTAGACCTTGTGCTCTTCGCTTTTGAACATGGACAGAATGGTGATATCCTTGTTCAAAAAGCTCCGGCTTGTACCATCCAGACTCAGGCAGAGGCTGTTTGTGAATTATTTGGTGGCAAGAAGGAAGACATCAAGGTTATCGGTATCCGTCATGGTGAGAAGATGTATGAGACATTGCTCACCAATGAAGAATGTGCCAAGGCTGAAGATATGGGTAATTTCTATCGTGTGCCTGCTGATAATCGTGGCTTGAATTATGATAAGTTCTTCAAAGAAGGTGAAACGGAACGTAACACACTTACGGAGTTCAATTCTAATAATACTTATATATTGAACGTAGAAGAGACCAAGGCTAAAATTGCAGCTCTTGATTACATCAAAAAGGAATTGAGTGGCGAGGGTAATTTTGTACAATAATAGAGTTATGAATATTTTAGTTACCGGTGCCAAAGGTTTTGTTGGTAGAAATCTTTGTGCCCAACTTAATAATATCAAAAACGGAAAGACTCGTTGCTATGGCGATCTGAAGATTGAGGAGGTCTTTGAATACGATATCGATTCCACTTCCGAACAATTAGATGCCTGGTGTCAGAAAGCCGACTTTGTGTTTAACCTTGCTGGAGTGAACCGTCCCAAAGAGAATGTTGAGTTTATGAAAGGCAATTTCGGTTTTGCAAGCACATTGCTTGATACACTGAAGAAACATCATAATACTTGTCCTGTCATGCTTTCTTCCAGTGCACAAGCTTCTCTGACTGGTCGTTTCGGTAACAGTGAATACGGTCGCAGCAAAAAGGCAGGTGAAAATCTTTTTCTACAATACGGTAAGGATACAGGAGCCAAGGTATTGGTTTATCGTTTCCCGAATCTTTATGGCAAATGGTGTCGTCCCAACTACAACAGTGCTGTTGCTACATTCTGCAACAATATCGCTAACGACCTTCCTATACAAGTCAGTGATTCAAGTGTAGTACTGGAGCTGCTTTATATTGACGATCTCGTAGACGAGATGATTCATGCTTTGAAAGGCGAGGAACATCGTTGCGAGTTTGAAGGTCTTGACGTACATCCGTTGGTGGATGGCAGGTACTGTTATTGTCCGGTTACCCATAAGGTTACATTAGGCGAAATAGTTGATTTGCTACATCAGTTTGCAGAAATGCCAAAGACGCTGATGATTCCTGAAATCCCGTCAGATTCGTTTGCCAAAAGATTGTATAGTACTTATCTGAGTTATTTGCCCAAAGAAAAAGCAATTTTTGATCTGAAGATGAATGTAGATCAGCGTGGCTCATTTACAGAACTTGTACATACCTTGAACTGTGGTCAGGTAAGTATAAATATCTCCAAACCGGGTATTACTAAGGGTGAACATTGGCATAATACCAAATGGGAACAGTTTATCGTTGTCAGCGGTCACGGGCTCATCCAACTCCGCAAGGAAGGTACAGACGAAGTGTTGAACTACGAGGTGAGTGGTGACAAAATACAGTCTGTTATCATGCTTCCTGGATATACCCATAACATCATCAATCTCTCCGATACGGAAGACCTGGTAACGGTTATGTATTGCAATGAGATATTCAACCCGGATAAACCGGATACATACTTTGATAAAGTGAAAAAATGATCATGGAAAAACAACCCAAATTAGATTATTCAGATATAAAGTTCAAGAACAACGGCAAACTAAAATTGATCATTGTTGTTGGTACTCGTCCTGAGATTATCCGCTTAGCGGCAGTAATTAATAAATGCCGCCAGTATTTTGATGTTATTCTTGCCCATACAGGTCAGAACTATGATTATAACTTGAATGGTATCTTTTTCAAAGATTTGAAACTGGCAGAACCTGAAGTTTATATGGATGCTGTAGGCGATGATTTAGGAGCCACTTGTGGAAACATTATTAACTGTTCTTATAAACTTTTTGCGCTGACAAAGCCTGATGGCGTGCTTGTGCTAGGCGATACTAATTCGTGTCTCAGTGTTATAGGAGCCAAACGTTTGCACATTCCTATCTTTCACATGGAGGCTGGAAATCGTTGTAAAGATGAGTGTCTTCCCGAAGAGACAAACCGTCGTATTGTAGACATTATTTCTGATGTTAATATGGCTTACTCTGAGCATGCCCGTCGCTACCTTGCTGACTGCGGTTTGCCCAAAGAACGCACTTACGTTACAGGTTCTCCAATGGCCGAGGTTCTTCACAACAACCTTGCTGAGATAGAGGCTAGTGATGTTCACCAAAGACTTGGTTTGGAGAAAGGCAAATACATTTTGCTCTCAGCGCATAGAGAGGAAAATATTGATACAGAGAAAAATTTTATGTCCCTCTTTGGGGCTATCAATAAAATGGCAGAGAAGTATGATATGCCAATTCTTTATTCGTGCCATCCACGTTCTCGCAATCGTCTTGTAGCCAGTGGATTCAAACTTGACAAGCGGGTTATTCAACACGAGCCTTTGGGTTTTCACGACTACAATTGTCTTCAAATGAATGCTTTTGCCGTGGTAAGCGATAGTGGCACTCTTCCAGAAGAATCATCATTCTTCACAAGTGTAGGACACCCATTTCCCGCTATCTGCATTCGAACTTCAACTGAACGTCCTGAGGCGATTGACAAAGGCGACTTCATCATTGCAGGTATTGACGAAAAAAGTCTTCTACAGGCAGTTGATACTGCTGTGGAACTTTGCAGAGATGGTCAGCATGGAATCCCAGTGCCGGACTATGTGGATGAAAACGTATCTACCAAAGTTGTGAAGATCATCCAGAGCTATGTGGGCATCGTGAACAAGATGGTGTGGCGTAAGTTTTAATGGCATAAATTGTATAATAGTACGGGGGCGCGACCATATCATTACGACTTACTAACAGATTAAACTGTAGATTTGGCTTCTGATATAGAAGTTAACAAATTATTGTGGTAACCGATTGTGATAAAACGTTTGGTAAATATAGATCAGTGTTAGATGAAACTAGTCATGGAATATCTATTATTTAGATAATGTACTTAATTGTACTTCATGTATTTATATGAAGTGGACGTCAAAGCGAATTCTTTTATTCCATGTCTAAAGGTGACAACTTCAATGATTGTCCTTTCATAAAAACAAGTTCTTTCGATGCAATGCAGGTATATCCAAAGACATTTTCAAAAAATCCCCATAAAAGAAAGAAATTTCCGAATAATGGATTGTTTGAAATGTTTAAGCGTATAAGAAAATCAAAGGTTCTATCAGGCAAAGCTTTTATTGGAATCAGAGCTTGAATCTAAAGGATGATGCAAACGAGAATTTGAAGTTTTGTCTTGATGAAGGGGTAATAATCGACTTCAGTAGGAGTTGGATGGCATTCGATATGATAGAGAAAGATATTTTTTGATAGAAAATCTCTTTTGGCAGATTTTTTATTTAATAATAACATTTTCTGGTGATAAAGACGGAAAGTCGCTACAAAAGTTTTTGGATTTTCTAAACAATCGGTTCTATAGGAAAATATTTTGATTGGAAATAATGCAAATCGGGTGAATACAAAGGACTATTATTGTTTTTGCCATTCAAATTTGAATTAAGTGAGATTAAGGTTATTTTATAAAACTGCAAGTATGCTGAATCTATACACTTTTTATAAGTAGTGTAAAACATTATTTCAGAGAATATTAAATTTGATTTGTTTATAGCTGATTTGGATAATAAAATAGGTGGAGTAAGATAAGAGATAAATGGTTCCCAGTAGGACACATCAAAAGTAATTTTGATGTATTTATTTCGTATTCACATCAATAGACTCTATTTCTAATCCACCAAACTTTTTCAATTTTAGTCACGTGCGTAATTGTTTGGAAAATATTGGCCATGTGGGATAAATGGTTTGCATAATATATAATATTAGATAAATATGTCGGTTAATACTGCAAATAAACGTATAGCAAAGAATACCATTTTCCTATATGTCCGAATGATATTTGTACTTCTTGTGTCTCTATATACGACACGTGTCGTATTGAATACATTAGGTGTAAGTGATTATGGTATATATAATGTGGTAGCAGGATTTGTTTCAATGTTCGCATTTTTGAATAGTGCAATGAATAATACTACACAACGATTTATGAACTTTGAAAAAGGTGCAGGAAATAAGGAATCTCTTAATGGTGTATTTGTTACATCATGTCAAATTCAGATATTAATTTGCTTTGTTTCTTTTACAATTTTGGAAATTTTTGGTATATGGTATATAAACAATGTCATGGTATTACCAGTGGAACGAATGATTGCAGCTAATTGGGTGTTCCAATTTTCTGTGCTATCTTTAATACTATTGATTCTACAAATACCATTTAGTGCTGCTATTATATCTCACGAAAAGTTGGATTATTTTGCCATCGTGAGTATTGTTGATGTAATGTTGAAATTGATCGTGGTAGTTCTTCTCCCGTATGTATCTTACGACAAGCTTATATTTTATGGAATTATATCTATGTTGATATCCTTTTTAAATTTTATAATGTATTATATGTACGCTCGAAGAAATTTTGAAGAAATTCGGTTTAAACTAACATACAATAAGAAATTGTTTAAAGTGATGTTGTCTTTCTCCGGGTGGAATATGTTTGGGGCTTTGGCATATACGCTTCAAGGACAAGGGTTGAATGTGTTGATAAATTCTTTTTTTGGAACCGTTGTCAATGCAGCACGCGGTATAGCATATCAAGTGCATGGTGCAATAGCGGGGTTCTCAGAAAATATAGCCATTTCTTTTCGACCGCAGTTGGTAGAAAGCTATGCAAAGGAAGAATATAATAGAACTTTGCAGCTAATGTATGTCATGTCAAAATCATGTTATTTCATGATATTCTTGATGTCATTGCCTATTCTCATTGATTTACAAAATATTCTCAATTTGTGGCTTGATGGTACTGTACCTGAATTTTCTATTATATTTACAACTCTTGTTTTGGTCAATTTACTTATTACAAGCCTTAATCTTCCAGTTTCTCAAACTGTTCAAGCAACCGGGAAGGTAAAATGGTATCAGATATTACGAAGTATATTAGTGGCTTCTACACTTCCAATATCTTGGATATTTTTGAAAATTGGTTTTGAGTCGACTATCGTTTTTTGGATTACATTAGTGATATCAATTGTCAACCATCCTCTCAGTATGTATATTTTGCATCGTTATTTCAAATATAGTTATATGGAGTACATATCAAAGGTAATACTACCTTGCTTGAAGTTAACAATTTTTGCCCCTATAGTACCTTTGATAATTCATTTCTATATTAATGAGTCGGTTTTGAGTTTTATAATAGTAGGCTTTACTTCAGTCTTATGTACTGTATCAATAGCATTTTATGTATTAATCGACCATAATGATCGCAATAAACTTATTGGATTTTTTGTGAAAAATATTAGTCATAAATAACAATAATAAAATGATTAGTAAAGATTTTCTTAAGACCACTTGGATTTATAAGTATTGCCGTGGTTTTTTTATGTGGCCCAAAGATTTCTACTATTGGTATTCTGTAAAGAGGAAGTTCTTTTGGATGACCTATCAGAAAAATTGGATGGTGGATCCGTGTACAAACAAAAGGGAAAAATATTGGAAAAAATGTGGTGTAAAGAGTAACGGACATTTTAAGGTTGGTGCAGATGTGTATTTCGATGCCCAAAACGGTAATTATATTACTATTGATGATGGAGTTTGGATTGCTGCTCGTTGTCTAATCTTGGTACACAAAAGGGATTTATCCAATTACCGATATGGAGATGACATAAATGAGATGCCCCACCTTATTGCTCCTGTTCATATTTGTAAAGGAGTCAATGTTGGTATGGGTACTATTGTTATGCCAGGAGTGACTATTGGTGAAGGGGCAATCATTGGAGCTGGAGCCGTTGTATCGAGAGATATTCCTCCATATGCAATTGCTGTGGGGTGTCCTGCTAAAGTTGTGAAGGAAATTTCGAAACGTGGGGAATGAATATTGTACACAATGAAAGGCTTTTATATAATTATTTCCATCATTTACGGGTTGATATTCTATGGTTACATAGATACGGACTTCGATTTGCTATATACGTTTGCAACAATGGGGGTATATTTAGCTTCTAACATTTTATACTTTTGGAAAAAGAAAAACATCGTCAACTTTGAATTTTTCTTTGCTTTGGCCTTTTTTTGTGCGTGCTTTCTTACCTATTTTATTGTTAAAGAGGGTGAAGGTTTTGCATACTTCACATTTTCATCCAATCCATCGTTAGTAAGAGGAATTGCATTGGCTATGGTTGGCTATCATTGTTATCTTTGTGGTTTGCTGTCGATAAAAACGACTTATAAAAGCAAGAAAATTAACATTGATTCATTACGAATGAGCAAAAATGCTGCATTTTGGTCAAATATCATATGTATACTGACATTTTGCATTTTTATAGCTTTCGGTGGAATTAATGTTTTGTATATATATTCTGGAGAAGCATCTCGTGAAGGGGATTATATGGGCGTATTATTATATTGGATATTGGCATATTCAGTAGCTGCATTTGCGAACTTTTCATCGATGAATTTTGATACCTCAAAAGGAGTAATTGCTAATGTATTTTCTTTTGATAAATTATTTGTTATTAATACATTGATTATAACAATTTTTTTGTTAATGTCTGGTTATCGTTCACAAGCTATGCAGGTGATTCTTCCTTTGTTGATATGTTTCAGTGTTTTCGTCAAACAAATATCAGCTCGTAACGTCTTTGTCATATTAATATGTGGTATGATGCTTATGGTGATTATTGGTATGACACGTTCAGGAGGTGAATTTGAATCAGATTTGTCATATATAACATATTTTAGGGACTTTAACGCAGCTAATTCATCATTAGGCTTTTTTATTGATGAGGTCGAAAGAAAAGGAATAACAGGTGGAAGTAACTATATACCGCAAGTATTGAGTATTGTACCATATCTGCAATCTATAGTAAGTAATTTTGTTGATTTTGATACATTTGCGACACCATCTTCCAGATATTTTACATGGAATTTTGATTCAGATTCTGGGCTTGGAACAAATATTATCGCAGATATATACTATACTTTTGGTTTTGTAGGCGTTGTTGTGTTAATGTTTATACTTGGAAGAATGTGCACAGTTTTTTCTACATATAAGAATAAGTACTATTTCCTCGTCTACATAATTTTTACTGGTAATGCAATTTTTTCAGCTAGAGTAGAATTTCCATATGTACTTAGAATGCTGGCGTGGGGATGTCTATTTCTATTCGCAGTGAATTTTTTTTCAAAACCGAAATCAAGAATATGTATACATTGAAGAAAATGAAGGTTCTTTTGATAGTTTGGAATTTCTATCCTAACACGGCATACACTAATCATACAAAGGCGACGGTTCGAGGTTTTCGTGAGTCAGGTGCTCAGTGTGATGTATTTAGTATAAAACCTTTGTCTAAAGCTGAAGATGTGGCTTTGAACAATGAGTTTACAGGAACTAAGTCGTTTCTAAAAACGGCTGCGGGCATGTTATATAACTTTGGGAGACTCACGCGTATTGCAAAAAGGTATGATGTTATATACTGTACTACGAGTAATTTGCGCGTTATGAAATGTCTACTCAAATTTGCTCGCAAAAACAATAAAATAATAGTGCATGAGCGTACCGAATATCCTGATGTTTTTATGTCTGCCAACTGTTCTCAGATGAAGAAATACTGTAAATTGGTTGAGCAATTTGATAAGGTTTTTGTAATTTCCACCTTTATTAAGAAATTTTTCGTAGACAGAGGTGTGGCAGAATCAAAACTCCAGGTCTATCCGATGATCGTTGATCCTAATCGCTTTGCAGGAATAGAGAAGCAGAATGTAGGGTATCGATATATTGCTTATTGTGGAAATCTTCAGAATTCCAAAGATGGGGTAGCCGACTTGATTGAAGCATTTGGTACATCGCAAAATGCAAAGAATAATTTCATACTTGTTTTAATAGGGGAAAAACCATCTTCAGATGAGATGACAATTTACGAGACTATGATTTCCAAATATAGCCTTACAGATAAAGTAGTGTTTGCGGGGCAGATACAACATTATGATATGCCGCAAATGTTAAAGAATGCGGATATACTTGCTCTTTGTCGTCCTGCTAACCATCAGGCCGAAGGCGGTTTTCCGACTAAGCTGGGTGAGTATCTTTCAACTGCCAACCCTGTATTGGTCACAAATGTGGGAGACATGGGACTATATATTAAGGATGGGATAAACGGATATGTTTCGCAAGCCGATAAAATCTCTATGTTCCGCGACAAGTTGGATTATATAGTGACACATTATGAAGAAGCTATACAAGTTGGTGTAAGAGGAAAAGAATTGGTATATTCTGTATTTAATTATAAAGTACAAACCAATATTGTATTACAATCTCTTAAAACATTGAAATGATGAAGATATTATTTGCTGGCGATTTTAGTGTTCAAGGCAGAGCTGTATCTCTGTTTCGAGATATGAATAAAGCTATAGAAGCGTTTGAATCGGTGAAAAAGGTATGTGAAAGTCATGATCTTTCTATCGTAAACTTTGAGAGTCCAGTGACGGAAGGTAAAAACAAGATTTTGAAAGATGGTCCATGCATTCAAAATCCCAAAATATCTGTTGAGGTTCTGAAAAATGTAGGATTCGCCCTGTTTACTTTAGCTAATAACCATTTGAAAGACTATGGTGCACGAGGAGTTACTGATACAATTAAGGAATGTCAAGCTCAGAATGTCGCTTATGTAGGTGCTGGAGCGTGTTTGGATGAGGCTCGTAAACCATACATTTATGAGAAAGGTGAGAAAAAAGTCGGTATCTTGAATGTATGTGAAAATGAATCCAGCATTGCATCTGACTATGCTCCTGGAGCTAATCCAATAAGCGAAATCAATTTGTATTACGATGTAAATTCAATTGTATCGTTGGTTGATTACGTTATAGTAATTGTCCATGGAGGTAGAGAACACTACAAACTTCCAACTCCACGTATGAAGAAATTTTATCGCTATATTATTGACTTGGGAGCTGACCTCGTGGTTAGCCATCATCAGCATTGCTATGGCGGATATGAAATATATAAGGGGAAACCTATATTTTATGGTTTAGGAAATTTCTACTTTGACAGGTATGGAAAACGTAATGCAGAATGGAATAAAGGATTATTATTGAGTGTTGATTTTAATGATACGCTATCGTTTGACCTGTTACCAATTACCCAGTGCAATGATAAGCCAGAAGTGTTGGTTGAAGATTATAAATTTGTGGCAAAAGAAATCAAAGAAATCAATCGCATTATACAGGATGATAATTTGCTTGAGGAATCATATTTTCAGCTAGTGAATAGAACCAAGCCTTTATCTCCGATGCAACCATATACGACTCATTATGTACGCGCCTTATATAATAGAGGTTTTCTGCCTGATGCCATAAGTAAAGTAAAAAAGGTGATGATTCTGAATGTCATACGCTGTGAAACGCATAGGGAATTATTAATTGCATATCTAGAACGTTGTTTGAAAGAATAAATGAAATACATGAATATTATCTGTAGACCTTCAAGATTGTTTGCTGCATTTTTGGCTAGGTTCTGCACTTGGTTGCCAGAAGATACGTTTCTGAAATTTAGATACCGCTTGCTGATGAAGCGTCCACTTGATTTGGATAATCCCAAAACGTTTAATGAAAAAATGCAATGGCTGAAACTTTACAATCGTAAATCTATATATACAACTATGGTAGATAAGTCTTTAGCTAAGGACTATGTGGCTGAGAAGATTGGTTCGGAACATATAATTCCGACATTGGGGGTTTGGAATAACTTTGATGAAATCGATTTTTCAAAACTTCCCAATCAGTTTGTCATGAAAAGTACTAACGGTGGCGGTGGTAGTGGGGTTGTAATCTGTCAAGATAAAGCAAAATTTAATCTCTTAGATGCTAAAGAACGACTGGAAAAAAGCATGAATGTAAGTACAAGTAAGTTGCAGGGCGAATGGGTATATAAAGACATCCACCCGCGTATTATAGTGGAGAAATTGATGAAAGATACTGAGGATGGGGATTTGAAAGACTATAAGTTTTTTTGTTTTAATGGTAAGGTGTTTTGTTTTAAGGTGGACTTCGGACGATTCACAGAACATCATGCCAATTATTATAATGCAAAAGGTGAACTACTGCCGTTCGGAGAGACTATTTGTCCACCAGACTTTAATTATCAGATTTCAATGCCCCCCAATTTATCCCAGATGATTACCCTTGCTGAAAGACTATCAGAAGGCCACCCTTTTTTGCGAGTGGATTTCTATAACATCAATTCTAAAATTTACTTTGGAGAATGTACTTTCTATCCTAATTCAGGTTTTGGAACTTTTGTTCCAGAAGAGTGGGATGAAAAATTAGGCGAGTTGATTGTGCTTCCCCGAAAGAAACGGGGGGATAAATCATAATATCGTATTTGCTGGAAGGGAGGTTCGATTATGTGCATAGTGTATTGCGGATGCTTCCGACTATTAAGCTTTGATATAGCTGTCCTGAGAGTGCTGAACAATGTACGTGCGATGAAGCTGCGGTTTATCATGTTAGCTTTATTAGTCGTCGTGGTAGAAAATACAGAGAATATGGCATAAACGATTATGGCAAGCGTATGATAATATGATAAATGGTATGGAATATACTATTACTGGGAATCTAGATTTCAGTGATCTGACAAGCAAGGTAAGAGGGCGTTTGCACAGAGGACGGTAATAAAGCAAATGTAAGAGAAACTAGATTTCGATTGGCATAGTCATATTGAAAATTTAAGATGATTTTAATTAAGTAAGTTCGTTCCTTGAAAGTGTAGAAAAAATAGCATACAAAATATGAGTTTAACATTTAGTGTAAGGCGGCTTGTTAGCCATCTTATTTATTCGGAAAATTGGAATATAGGCTTTTCTGATACAACTGTTGAAGCAATGCTAGAGAACGGAAGTTTAGGCAAAGTGCATTGGATGAAACATAAGTATAATGATAGATGGTTCGCTGATCCATTTCTTTATAAAGTTGATAGTAAAACGTTGATCGTTTTTGCAGAAGAGTTGGAAATAGATTATCCAAAGGGGCGTCTGGTAGAGTTGCATATAGATAGGAGTACGTATGAACTGAGAGAGAGGTTTGTGATGTTGGATATTGACTCGCATCTATCATTTCCTGTGTATTTTGTTAAAAAAGGTGTTACTTATGTATATCCTGAAAATGGAGAATCAGGTAAACTGAATCTTTATAAATATGACTGTAATCAGCATAGTCTTATTTGGGAGAAGGTTTTGATACATGAAGCTCTTGCCGATGCAATAATATTCGAAAGAGGTGAGCATTGTTTTATGTTTGCTACTAGAAGTGAGAGTTCTCAAAAGGATTGCTACTTGTTTTCTGCAGAAAAAATAGACGGTCACTATTTGTTGTACTCTAATAATGTTTTCGTGGAAGATTCTGAATTTTCGAGATCTGCAGGTAACGTCTTAACGAGTGTAGGACGTTATTATAGAGTTGTTCAAAATTGCAGTTTACGATATGGTGGCAGCGTAAATATTATGGAGTTAGTATTTGAAAATGATACTCCAGTGAGACAATCGTTTGTGATGGAGATTAAGCCAAGTGGTTGGAAGTATAACTTGGGTCTTCATACATTGAATTTTAAGGAAGAAATGTGTATCATAGACGGTAAAGGATATCTCTATCCATTATTTGGCAGATTGTATTATTCTGCATTCGTTACAAAAATGAAAACTTTACTAAAGAATATCCTGAGTTAGGATTTCTATGCAATTGATATTTATATGAGACGAAAGGTTCTATATGTTATATCCTCGTTTGGTACAGGCGGCATTTGTCGTGCATTGCAAAATACTCTGAATCTATATGATACAGAAAAGTATGATGTAGATGTCTTCACATTGATACACGAGGGATTATATAATGGAGAATTTAAACATTGCAAGGTTTTAAAACGTAATTATTTACTTGAGGTGATATGTCTTAACTATTATTCTCTACGTGGTGCTAAAAGGATTGTGGGTTATTTTGCAAAAGCTCTCAATAAATTGCTTGGAGGAAAATTAATGGCGTTCGTAATGGGAAGAGTTGCCAATTTTTTGCTTAAAAAAGGAAATTACGATGCTGTTATAGCATATAGCGAAGGATTACCTACTAAGTTTATAGCAGAGGCGAAACATAATAATAAGGTTGCGTGGATTCATTGTGATTACCAGAGCTATTTGAAAATATCGCCAATTGACGAGCAGAAAATTTACGAAAAGATAGATAAAGTGATATGTGTGTCAGATTACACAAGGAAGTCATTTCTTCAAGTTTATCCTAATTTTGCGGAAAAAACTAAATTTGTATATAATGTCCTTGATGTACAGTTTATCAAGCAGCAATCGTTTGAAGATATTTTTCCTTGCTATGAGAAAAAAAATATTAATATAGTTTCCGTCGGTAGAATAGATTCAGTAAAACGCTTCTCTTCGATACCAGCTATAGTGAAAAAATTAAAGAAAAAACACAGAGTTAAATGGTATATTGTTGGTCCTGCCGTAGGAAATCATTCTGAATATAACAAGCTTGTAGAGAATATTAAGACACATGGAGTAGAAGAAGAAGTGACTCTATTGGGAGAGAAATCTAACCCGTATCCTTACATTCGCCATGCAGACATATTAGCATGTACATCAATTTCTGAGGCTTGTCCGTATGTAATAAACGAAGCAAAAATTTTGGGGGTACCCATTGTGTGTACAAACTTTGGTTCTTCTATAGAATTTATTGAAAATAATGAAGAGGGAGTTATTACATCTATTGAAAAATTCCATGAGGTTATTGAAAAATTAATTGAAAACAAAAAGTTTTATAATCACATAAAGTTTCGTCTAGGTGGGTTTGAATATAAAAATGAGGATATAATGTCAAATATTTATGCTTTAATTGATATGGGAAGTTAGGTGTAGGATCGGTTAGGATTGGTGATGGTGTGACTGTAGCAGCACATTCGCTTGTTGATAAATCTTTCGATGGCAATGTGTTGATAGCTGGAGCACCTGCTGTGGTGAAATGCACCGAGCGGCCAGCTTGGTATGATAGAGACAGAGATAGAGCGTGTTTCTCAAAATATAAGGAGCAAATAGAAAAAATAAGAAAGAAAATATATGGCTAAACTATTGATGTCGTGTGACGACTATGTATATTGTTGCAAGGGTAAATTTTATGCTCGAAATCAGGATAAGTACGACTTTTACCAGCGCTATTTACGTGTGTTTGACGAGTTGCGACTAACTACCCGTTGTGTGTATGAAGATGCATTGGGTAAGTCGCGCGTGTTGCTTGACGATCCTCGTATAGAGTATGTTCCGTTGCCATTCTTCAGCGGACCAGTGCAATATGCCAAAGTTTACCATAAAATAGGTAAGGTTATCCGCCATATAACCGATGGGTGTGATGCGGCTATCCTGCGACTACCCTCAACGGTAGCACAACGTGTAGCAGACAAAGTGATTAAGGCTGGTATCCCGTATGGAACTGAATTGGTGTTTGATGCCAAAGATGCTTTGGTGTCAGCTACCAATAGTATTGAACGCATCCTATGGCGCAGAATTCACAAGCAGATGGTGAATACTTGCAACAAAGCTAATGGTGTGGCATGCGTGACTGCTCACTATTTGCAAACTCACTATACAAGCAAGCGGCCTGATGCCTTCTTTGCTAATTACTCCTCGTTGGCACTTCCTAAATCATTCTATGCTTCAGCTCGTCAGTATCCCGAGGACAAGGAGTTTGTGATTTCACACGTGTGTACTCAGGTGCAGTACAATGGCCGTAAGGGGTACAACGAAATCATCGAGGTGATGAAGATACTGAAGGACAGAGGTGTGAATGTTCGTGTAGAGTTTGCCGGACCTGATTATCACAACGGCATACAGTTGCTCTCAGACCTTGCTAAGAAACTAGGTGTGGAGAATAGAGTGAAATTCATCGGTGGTGTGACTCGCTCACGGTTGAGTGATTATTTAGAGTCTTCCGATCTTTATGTGATGCCTACATGGGCGGAGGGGCTGCCCCGTGTAATCATCGAGGCAATGGCAAAAGGTTTACCTTGTATCACTACTCCTGTATCTGGTAATCCTGAACTCGTATCTGAGCATTTCCTTGTAGGTTATTCCGACATCAATACTCTTGCTGATCGCATTGAAGAACTAGTGAAGAATAAGTCAATTTACGAAGTTACTAGCAAGGAAAATTTCGAGAGAAGCTTACAGTATGAGGCAAGTGTGCTGGAGAAGCGACGTGATGCGTATTATACGAAATTGAAATCTTGCGTGAAATAAAAAATGTATGCATTGTCAAATTGATTACTGACTAACAGATATCTATATATGACATACGGTGAATTAAAAGTCTCGCAAGGTACATCCGACTTTTTGCAAGGAAGCAATGATTTTGACAAAAACATAGAACTGTTGAAAGACAAGATAAGAGAATTTTTCAATCTTAAGGATGTGAATTTCCTTTTTGGCTTTGGACAAGCAGTGTTGCAGTCCCTACCATGTCGAAGTTGTATGACGATTTACAGTTTGATGAAGGAGAGAAAGAGTTTAAACGTGGTTTCGGATGTATTCTCAAAAGGAAGGCGCAAGCCTTGAAAATTTTTTGAACGTGATGTATTCTGCAAGAACCTATTACTCCAGATTAGAGGATGCAGACGAAGATAAGAGAAAACAGTTGAATCAGAGAAAGAACTGTGTACTGATGCCTATAATGGTAAAGGTGGAAGAAACAAATCCTGCTCCAAATAGCAAGTGTGATATACGAACGGAATGGTTTAAAAATAAACAGAAGGGGACGCGAAATGGAAACTAAAGGAAAAGTTTTGCTTGTTGGAAACGGTTTTGAAATTCATTCAAAAGGTTATAAACTTTTTAAACAAGCAGAAAGAATAGGATTTATAAACGACAAAAAATATGCTTCGTTATCACAATTTAAATTTACCCGTCGCTTTCTTCGCGCAGAGATCACAGGATTGTTTGAATTGCATGACGGTGGCATAATGGCTGTTGCAAAGAAAGGTTTGTTCAAAAGTTCACCTGTTGGTGGCAACTTTAAAAAGGTTTTTACTATTCTTCGTGGTTCGAAGCCTTTGAATTTATGCGTGTTACCCAATGGACACATATTCTTTGGAGAGTATTTTCAAAACATGGGAAAGGAGGCTGTGAACATATATATATCTGTGGATAATGGTGAGACATGGCAGGTGGTTTATACCTTTCCAAAAGGAAACATCAATCATGTGCATGGATTGTTTTATGACAAGTATACTCAGTGTGTATGGGTACTGACTGGCGATAGGGAAAATGAATGTATAATTGGTTATACGGATGATGAATTTCAGACATTTTATGAGGTGCTGAGAGGTGGGCAGGAATACAGAAGTTGCCAGTTGTTCTTCTACAAAGATTTTATAGTATATGCCACTGATTCGCAGTATATGGAGAATGAAATACGCAGGATAAACCGAGATACATTTGACATAGTCTCTCTTACTAAAATCCAAGGTTCTGCTATTAAGGGCGGACAAACAGGAGACGTGGCTTATCTTTCAACGACTATTGAGCCGTCGAAGGTGAACAAAGATCGTTTCTCGCATATTTGGATAACAAAAGACGGACAGCATTGGCAAGAAGTGATAAAGGCAAAAAAGGATTGTTGGCCGGCAATATTTCAATTCGGTACATTTGAGTTTCCGCAGAATGCCTATCATAATGGTAAACTGTGGTTTTCAGGAAGAGCATTAAAAGGGTTTGACAACAAATCTTCGTATGTAGAGATATAAAATAATGAGAATACTGTTAGTGACGCAATACTTCTACCCAGAAGTATTTAAGAGTAATGACTTGGCGTTTGAATTGGCAAGACGTGGACATCATGTAGATGCCTTAGTAGGCATTCCCAATTATCCGGGAGGGAAATATTTTAAAGGATATGGCTTGTTTAGCAAGCGGCATGAAGTGATTGATTGTTCTGATGACAATCGGAAAGGGAAAGTGAATGTGTACCGTTGCTTTCAGACTCCGAGAGGTAGAGGCGGTTGGCGATTGCCAATAAATTATTTTTCGTATGTGATAAGCGGTTGCTTGTGGGTGCTGTTCTTCTTCGCATGGAGAAAAAAATATGACTGCATTATCGGACATGAACCTTCGCCCATTTTCCAGGCCTACCCATCTTTGCTGCTTAGAAAGCTGAGAAAGACACCTTTCTACTATTGGATTATGGACTTGTGGCCTGATGCGATGATGTCGGGTGGCGGTGTGAAGAATAAAAGGGTGCTTGGATTTATAGATAAACTGGTAAGGGGCATATACAGGCAGACGGATAAGATTCTTATTACAAGTAGGCGGTTTTACGAACCGATTGCAGGAAAAGGTGATTTTGCTGATAAAATTATCTATTTTCCGAATTGGAGCGATGATATCCTGAAGATGCCACAGGTATATGACATACCACAGTTGTTTGATGGATTCAAGATAATGATTACAGGAAACCTTGGTAAGTCGCAGAATCTAGAGGCTGTGACGGAAGTAATGTTGGGACTGAAAGATATTCCAGAGGTGAAGTGGGTGTTTGTTGGTGGTGGTTCACGTAAGGAATGGCTTGAGAACTTCTTTAAAGAAAATGGTATGGAGGATAAGGCGGTTTGTTTGGGGCAATTCCCGTTCAAGGCAATGCCTGCGTTTATGAAAGAGGCGGATGCTATGCTAGTAACACTCAGAGCTGGTTTCGCTCATTTAGAAGCTGTGGTACCCGCACGTCTGCAAAGCTACATGTCAGCAGGTCGTCCTGTGTTAGCAATGATCGGTTATGGGGGAGTAGACATCATAGAAGAATCTCATTGTGGATATGCAGTACCTGCAGGCAATTCAGAAGCTTTGATAAAAGTTATCCGTGAGAAGGTTTTAGCTGATAAAGTTGCATTTGAGCGGATGGGGCAAAATGGACGTGACTATTATGAAAAGAACTATCGTATGGATATGTGTATAGACAATCTTGAAAAGATAATCGGAGTCAAATAAATAATTAATAATGGAAGAACAAAAGAAGTTAGGCACTACATACAAGATGCTTCGTGCTCTTGGATTCAATTATTCGGAAGAGGCTTATGGGGATGTGACCATGGGTAAACTATTGGACAAGGTGTTGGGCAATATATATAAGAAGCGTCTAGAGAAGATGATGGATTGGCCGATATTGCAGCCTATCAATCCTCGTGGCCTGCGTCCATGGATATTGAAGCGTTTGGGATGCAAAGTAGGCAAGGGGTGTTTCATCGGTGAGTATGTGCGTGTGGATTTAGGACATGCTGACATGATTATATTGGAGGACAATGTGAGCATTGCCAGCGGTAGTCGATTGCTCTGCCATCAGAGAGACTTTTCTGATTACTGTGTGGGCGATGACTACATGCAATTAGGGTATACTATCAAGCCTATCGTGCTGAAAAAAGGGTGTCTGATAGGAATGGAGAGTTTTGTGATGCCAGGAGTTACTGTAGGTGAAGGTGCTATTGTCGGTGCCGGTAGTATGGTAACAAAGGATATTCCTGCTTGGACTGTAGCTGTTGGCCGTCCTGCAAAAGTTGTTCGTCTAATTCCTGAAAGAGAAAGAAAGTAATGAAAAAAGTTTTGATAACAGGTGCTGGCAGCTATGTAGGCACGAAAGTGGAGAAATGGTTACAACAATATCCAGAAGACTTTCAAGTGGATGCAGTAGATACAATCAATGATAACTGGAAGAAGGCTGACTTCAGTAAATATGATGTTGTTTATAATGTAGCAGGTATTGCTCATGTTAAAGCTGCAAAAGGTGAAGGACCTTTGTACTACGCTATAAACCGCGATATGGTGATTGACATTGCCAGAACTGCAAAAATAGCAGGTGTGAAGCAATTTATACACATGAGCAGTATGATTGTGTATAAAGAGGTAAAAACATTGGAAGGTAAGAGAATTCATAAGGATACGGTGCCAGCACCTAATGGCTTTTATGGAGACTCAAAGTTACAGGGCGAGAAAGGCATACGGGAACTTGACTGTCCAACGTTTAAAGTGTGTATTCTTCGTCCTCCTATGATTTATGGCCCGGGATGCAAAGGAAATTTTCCAAGATTGGCATGGTTGGGTGTAAAAGCTCCTGTATTCCCTGCTTGGCACAACAAGCGAAGTATGCTTTTTGTGGATAATCTATGCGAATTTATACGTCAGGCCATTTTGCATGAATGTCAAGGAACATTCTATCCTCAAAACGGGGAATATGCTGATACAGTAGAAATCGTTCGCTATTTTGCGGAAAAGTACAATCATAAGATTTGGATTACTTCGATATTCAACTGGTTGATTTCGTTGTTTGGAAACCATGTGCGTGCTTTGGGAAAAATGTTCTCAAATAGTACGTATGACATGGAGATGAGTAAATATGATTTTGATTATCATGTAAAAGATTTAAAAGATTCTTTTGAAGGTATTGAACCTAGAAAAGGTATGAAATGAGTATGAGCAATGCCCGAATGGCTTATATATTGAATAGAATCATAATTGAAGATAAAGACAATGTTTTACAAAGTAATCAAGCGAATATTTGATTTCATCTGTGCCTTGATAGGAATCATTGGTACATCACCTTTATGGATAGTCGGCATTATCGGAATCTTGATTTCTGACTGGGGGCCAGTATTCTATACAGCTCATCGTATAGGCAAAAATAACAAACCATTCAAAATGTATAAATTTCGTTCTATGCGAGTGGTAAAAGCTGCTACAGAGGCTTCTTTAAGACCTGACGAAGATCGTATATTTCCGTTCGGACATTTTATCCGCAAGGTGAAGATTGACGAGTTACCGCAGTTGCTGAATATTTTGAATGGCACTATGTCGATAATTGGGCCACGTCCGGTAGCACAAGACCAATTTGATATGTTTCGTTATGGAAAATGGAATGAGGCGGCAAAAGTACCGGTAGGGTTAAGTGGACCGGCAGCACTCTATGACTTTATTTATGGTGACCAGATTACAGATGAGAAAGAGTATATGGAAAAGGTATATCCTACACGTCGTGAATTAGAATATACGTATGTCCAAAAAGCTAGCATTTTCTATGATTTAAAGATGATAGTATATACTGTCATTTGCATACTCTATGCAGTGTATGGTAAAGAATGTACATGGATGCTGAGTGAGTTTGTCGAGGGTGCAAAGAAGACAATGAACAAATGAACGAATACAATACCGGTCAGATGAATAATGATCAATGGTGTTAGAGTTTAGTGTGAGCAGAGGAAAATAAAATAAAGACAAATGCAATGAAATATTTATTAGTAGTAGCACATCCTGATGACGAAGTTCTCGGAGCAGGTGCATCCATGTGGAAATGGTCGCATGAAGGTAACGCAATTGACGTGGCAATTATGTGTACGGAGGCGAAGGCCCGTGCATTCCGTCCTTCTGACAAGGAATTAGAGGGAGATACGGATGCTGCCGTGTCTTTTCTTGGGGTGAAGAAAAAGTATGAGGGAACGTTCCCGAATATCGAGATGAATACTGTGCCACATTTGAAATTAGTACAGTTCATAGAGGGTGCTATCAGAGAAAGCGAGCCTGATATTATTATCACTCATCATCCTGCAGATACAAACAATGATCATCTTCAGACATCAATGGCTTGCCAGGAGGCTATTCGCTTGTTCCAGCGCCAACCAAGTGTAAAGCCAGTGAAGGAATTTTGGTATATGGAAGTGCCTTCATGTAGTGAGTGGGCAATTAATGATGCCATGAACTTATTCCGCCCAAATTGCTATGTTGAGGTGGGCAAAGAAGGTGTGGAGGCCAAGTGCAAGGCATTGGCTATGTACCGTGGTGTCATGCGTCCATATCCTCATCCTCGTAGCAATGAATATATTTCAGGTTTGGCTGCAATGCGAGGTAGTCAGTGGGGATGCAGTTATGCAGAGGCGTTTCAAGTGGTACTAAGACGCTATTGATATTCTGCATATAAAATATCTAAAAGATTTAGAGGCATTTGGTATCTACCTTTTTGTTCTTGGAAGAGCGAAGCGAATGCTCAATAATTGAATGTATAATATGGAAATAAATAAAGAATTGCTTGAGGGCCTCTTGGCGGAGGCTAAAGAAAATACACGTTTGCGTCAGAATTTCGACTTGCGCACTTCATCTGCCGACACTAGCCAACGCATGCTCAATGCTTTACAGCCACAAACTGAAGTGCCTATTCATCGACATGAAAAGACAGCGGAAACTGTAATATGTCTTGTTGGTAAATTAGAGGAAATTATCTATGAAGAAGTGAATGAATATGTTCATGAGACTACTTCCTGTTGTGATGATGTGATAAGACAAAAAAGTTTTAAAGAAGTTTCACGTCAAATACTATCTCCTGCAGAAGGCAAATTCGGTATGCAAATACCTGCAGGGACATGGCATACAATAAATATTATAGAACCTTCCGTCATATTTGAAGCAAAAGATGGGGCATATAGGAGAGATGGTCGATAAAAATGATTGAGTTGTGTAGAGATAAATTAAAAAAAACAATATAAAGAAATATATGAAGAGAATGAAACAACTAGGCTATTACGTGTTGGCAGCTTTTCTGTTAACAGCCTGCCAGTCTTACAAAAAAGTACCTTACTTGCAGGATGCGGAAGTGGTACTGTATAGTACCCAGAATGAACAACTGTATGATGCAAAGATTATGCCAAAGGATTTGTTAACCATTGTAGTATCATGTACCAGTCCGGAATTGGCGGCACCTTTCAATTTGACTGTTGCAACGCAGAATAATATGACCTTGAATTATGCCACCACTCAGCCAGTCCTACAACAATATCTAGTGGATAATGACGGTAATATAAATTTCCCTGTATTAGGTGAACTTCATGTAGGCGGATTGACCAAGAAAGCGACCGAACAAATGATTGTGGAAAAGTTGAAACCTTATATTACGGAAACTCCTATTGTAACGGTACGTATGGTAAATTATAAGATTTCCGTGATTGGAGAAGTTGCCCGTCCCGGTACATTTACGATTTCCAATGAAAAGGTGAACATCCTGGAAGCTTTGGCTATGGCAGGTGATATGACTGTATACGGCCTGCGTGATGATGTTAAGCTGATACGGGAGAATGCCAATGGTAAGCAGGAAATTATTCCGTTGGACCTGAACAAGGCGGAGACTATTCTTTCTCCTTATTACTATCTGCAGCAGAATGATATCATTTACGTGACTCCTAATAAAGCGAAAGCACGAAATTCGGATATCGGAACTAGTACAAGCTTGTGGTTCTCTGCTACTTCGATCCTTGTTTCTATTGCCAGTTTATTGTTTAACATCTTGAAATAAAAAGAAAGGGTTATGAAGGAAGAAAATAAAAACGTGAAGGAACGTGAACTGACTGAGGAGCAAATTGATTTCCGGGCGCTTCTTTTTAAATATATCATTCATTGGCCTTGGTTTGTAGGTGCGGTGTTGCTATGTTTTGTTGGCGCGTGGTTTTATCTGCATTGGGCTACCCCCATTTATAATATTTCCGCCACTGTTCTCATAAAAGACGAGAAGAAGGGTGGAGGTGCAGGACTTTCTTCGGAACTGGAGGATATGGGTTTAAGCGGCCTGATGACTTCCTCTAAAAATATTGATAATGAGTTGGAGGTTCTGCGTTCGAAAACACTCGTAAAAGAGGTTGTTAATCAGTTGGGGCTATATATAACTTATACAGATGAGGATGAGTTTCCTGCTAAAGGTTTATATAAGACATCTCCGGTACAAGTGAGTTTGACACCTCAAGAGGCTGAAAAACTGAAAACTTCGCTGGTAGTAGAGATGACCTTACAGCCTGAAGGCAGTATGGATGTGAATGTGACTGTAGGTGAAAAGGGCTATCAAAAGCATTTTGAAAAGTTGCCTGCTATTTTTCCAACAGATGAAGGTACATTGGCTTTCTTTCAGAAAGTTGATTCGGTTACTTTGCAGGATGGGACAAGAGTTCCTCGGATAGAGAAGGACGTACGTCATATAACTGCGACAATAAACAAACCGATGAGAGTGGCAAGAGACTATTGTAAAAGCCTGTCTATTGCTCCTACTTCTAAGACTACTTCTGTAGCCGTAATTTCGTTGAAGAACTCCAGTTTGCAGCGTGGGCAGGATTTTATTAACCAGTTGCTTGAAATGTATAATCGCAATACGAACAATGATAAGAACGAAATCGCCCAGAAGACGGCAGAGTTTATTGATGAACGTATTGGTATTATTTCAAAAGAATTGGGTAGTACGGAAGCTAATTTAGAGTCCTTCAAGCGTGATGCGGGTATCACGGACTTGACGAGTGAAGCTCAGATAGCCTTGGCCGGTAATGCTGAGTATGAAAAAAAAAGTGTGGAGAACCGTACTCAAATCAGCCTGGTGAATGACTTGCGTAAATACTTGCGAGGCAATGAATACGAAGTATTGCCGAGTAATGTAGGTTTGCAGGATGCCGCCTTGATTGGAGCTATTGAACGTTACAACGAGATGTTGATGGAACGTAAACGCCTGTTGCGAACATCAACAGAGAATAACCCTACGATTGTGAATTTGGATACAAGTATCCGTGCCATGAAAGCCAATGTGCAGGCTACTCTTGAAGGAACTTTGCAGGGGTTGATGATTACTAAAGAGAGTCTTGACCGTGAAGCAAGCCGTTATTCCCGTCGTATCAGCAACGCTCCGGGACAGGAACGTGCTTATGTAAGTATCGCCCGTCAGCAGGAAATCAAGGCGGGATTGTATCTGATGTTGTTACAGAAACGTGAAGAGAATGCGATTGCGCTTGCTGCCACTGCGAATAATGCGAAGATCATTGATGAAGCAATAGCTGACGATATTCCGGTATCTCCTAAACACTCTATGATCTATTTGATTGCATTGGTACTTGGTGTTGGAATTCCGGTTGGTATCATCTACTTGATTGAACTAACGAAATTCAAGATTGAAGGACGTGCCGATGTGGAGAAACTGACGAGTGTTCCTGTTGTCGGTGATATTCCATTGACTGATGAGAAGAATGATAAGAATGGTTCTATCGCTGTATTTGAGAACAAGAACAATCTGATGAGTGAAACCTTCCGTAATATTCGGACCAACCTTCAGTTTATGCTTGATAACGATCAGAAGGTTATTCTTGTGACCTCAACTGTCAGTGGTGAAGGTAAATCATTTGTTTCGTCGAACCTGGCAATCAGTCTTTCTCTTTTGGGAAAGAAAGTGGTGATTGTCGGACTCGATA
>ULTK01042885.1_pt1 | contig 23978 bp, 8 predicted proteins | sample 1957551 | NCBI WGS metagenome assembly ULTK01 (sample SAMEA4835733, study PRJEB28245) | human gut metagenome | biome: gut microbiome; material: fecal sample | place: Denmark | collected 2008
CCATCAGCCTGAAAAATAGATAGAAGATGGTTTGGTAATGTTTCTCTTCTTTATTATTTAACTTATTAGGGATAGAAGCGAAGAAGGACTTTAGTCTTTCCAGGCATCCATCCAAATTTCCGGCACGTAAGTCTTTAATAAATGATACTATATAAAATGTATTCTCTCGTGCGGGCAAATGTACATAAGCAGGCATGAGAGATTCGAGAAATCCTTTCCTGACTTCCTTGTTGGGGTAAGCTAGGGTATAGAGCTGAAAACTCGGGTCATATCCTTTAATAGTGAGATAGCCGCTTTGATAAAGTACTGGAAGAGGGTCGGTAATTCTATTAGTGGGAGCATCAAATTGTTCTGCTGTAGCAGTAGTGTCATCCAACTCACGGATATCAAAGTTACTTTCTTGCAGGAGATCTATCAAAAAAGTGGGAGTACCGGTAGAAAACCAAAAATTGGAATACTTTTTTTGTGCGAAAGCATTGAACAGACTGAATGGATTATAAATATCCTCGCTATTTTCACTAAAATGATATCCGTCATATTGTTGTTTCAGATGAGTACAAGCTTCTTCATATGTTTCGTTATTGGCTTGAGCCATCTGTTCGATATCGATTTGCAGTGTGTGTACCTCTTGTTCGGTAATGCCGCATATAGCGCTATATTCATCCCACATACTGATATTTTGCAAGTTGTTCAGTTCGCTAAAGATACTCATTTGACTGAATTTGCTGATACCTGTGATAAAAAGGAAACGGATATATTGGCCTTGCGCTTTCAAAGGGCTGAAGAAATCGCGCATAATATCACGAATTTCTATTTGCAATTCCGTATTGTTATTACTGTCCAGCATGGGAGCATCATATTCATCTACAAGTATCACAACTGGTTTGCCGGTCTGTGTATATGCGCGTTGTATGATTCCCTTTAAACGAAGGCTGAAAGTCGTTTCTCCTTCTTCGCGTCCATATAATTTTTCCCATTGCAGTAACTGGTAATTAATGACGGCTGATAACGCTTCGGCAGTCATATATTTACTCACACTGAAATCAATATGTAGCACCGGATAAACAGCCCATTCTTTTTCCAGAGTTTCCATTGCCAATCCGTTGAACAAGTCTTTCTTTCCGGAAAAATAAGCTTCGAGTGTAGATACTAGCAGACTTTTCCCGAATCGTCGGGGACGGCTTAAAAAATAAACCTTATTTGTGTTTGTCAAACGGTAAATTAACTCCGTTTTATCAACGTACACATAACCATTATTTCGCAAATCTTCGAAATTCTGTATTCCTATCGGGTATCGTCTGAATCTCTCGTCCATCTAAATTACATTTTTATATGAAACATAGACAAAGATAGAACTAAATAGGGGAAAATCAAAGATCAAAAAGTATATTGTTGTTTTCTTCCATTTTTATTTTCGTATTTCTTTTCACATAATATACTCTTGTTTTCTTCCCATATTACGATACATTCTTTTAGCTCCTCACCTGTTTTATTTCTATTTGTGTATATATCGGTCTCATGGTGAAAAAATGACCTTCTTAAAAAGGGAATATTTAAACAGTCAGGAAGGCGCTAATGCCAACATCATATAAATATAGAATGAAAAAGCTTCGGCATTTGTAACTATGATATTTACTCTTTTTATGAATTGGATGGTTTTGTGATTAAATTGAAGCTGTCTTGATCTTAAACTGGTTATTTGGTAACTTTATTGAAATTTGATGATTCATTATGCTATTGTTATCATGTTTGTTATTGTCGATAAACTAGAGAAAAATAGCCTCCCTATGCCTCTTTTATTACTTTTTTGCCAGTGATAAATAAGTTCCTCGGTGAGGAAAGAGTCGTTGGTTTAAAAGGAACATCCCGTTGGTTTTAAACCAATGAAGGTTTTGTTGGTAAGAAAAGATGCATATTTCACGTACTTTTATGTAATATTAGTCTATGTTTCTGCATATTATTACACTTATTTATGCGAATTATTTGCTGGTTCACTATTTTTTGATTAACTAAATTTCTAATATAATCTTAAAAATCGAACATTGCTGTCTCTTTTTCAAATTTGGTATCAGATGAAATAAGACAATTATTGAAAATTAATTGAAAAAGAATAAATCTTTAAACTTTTATTCCTTACTTTGTTATTTATACAGATATATATCAAACTTAAACTGGAAAGATTATGAAAATAAGGCAGATTTGTATGCTGGTGCTGTTATGTCTGGGAGTGATTCCGGCAGTGCAGGCACAAACTTACGACAAATTATGGAAACAAGTGGAGCAGGCAGAAAAGAAGAGCCTGCCTGAGACTGTGATAAAACTGACTGGCGAGATTTATCAGAAAGGGGAGAAAGAAAAGAACTCTCCACAAATGCTGAAAGCGTATATGTGGCGGATGAGATACCGGGATATGCTGACCCCAGATAGCCTGTATACGAACCTGAATGGTTTGGAACTGTGGGCAAAGCAAACTGACCAACCCATGGACCGAGCTGTATTACATTCGCTGATAGCCGAGATTTATTCAATGTATGCTTTTAACAATCAATGGCAACTCCGGCAACGGACAGAGATTGTAGGTGAAGCTCCTTCGGCAGATATGAGGGAGTGGACAGCAAACATGTTTGTAGAGAAAGTGAGAACAAACGTAAGGGAAGCAATGGCGGATTCCGTACTATTGCTTAACACATCTTCACGTACTTATATTCCTTTTGTTGAGTTGGGCGAAACAAGTGAATACTATCATCATGATATGTATCATCTGCTGGCTACCCGCGGTATTGTAGCTTTACAGCAGGTAGCGGGATTGGATCGTGCCACTCCGGTGGAAGATATTTCGGAAGATTCGTCTGCTGAAAAAGAATCTTCGGTGAAACAGGATATTATAGCAATTTATGGAAATATGATTGCTGCTTATAAAGCATCCGGTTTGAAAGAAGGCTATGTGTTGACAGCGCTCAGCTATTTAGAGTGGAGACGTGATTCAGATAGAAACATCCGGCCTTTCGGACTGAAGAAAGGATTGTCGGGATTAACAGAAGATACCTACGTTACTGCACTGAATGAACTGAAAAGCAGATTTAAATCAGAGAGTATTTGTGCTGAAGTTTATTTGGCCCAGGCTCGCTATGCGATTGAAAAAGAACAGCAAACGTCAGCTTTGCAGCTTTGTGATGAGGCCATCCGTTTATACCCCGGTTATCGTAGAATTAACGCTCTGAAGAATTTGCGCGAAGATATCCTGTCACCGTTTCTGAATGTAACTGCGGCTGCAACAGCTTTCCCTGGTGAGGAAATCGAAATAAGAGCTTCGCACAAGAATCTGGATGGATTTACACTTCGTCTTTATCAGGCAAAGAAGTTGATAAAGGAACAGCACTTTGCAGTTCTTCGTCCCGAAGACTACCGGACGCAGGATACGGTATTTACCTTTAAAGCGCCGGAAGTCGGACAATATGTAATGCGTATCGTTCCGGATATTCGTGCCAAGAGAGACAGTGAAAGCAAATTCAATGTGACACGTTTCAAAGTATTGACCTGCCGTTTACCGGGAAATCAATATGAGGTAGTGACGCTGGATGGACAAACGGGACACCCTATACCGAATGCGAAAATAACTCTTTATACGAATGACGAAAAAGTATTGCAGGAATATACAACCGGGGCAGATGGCAAAGTTGTCTTCCCCTGGAAATCCGAATACAGATATTTGAAAGCTGCTAAAGGTATCGATACCGGTATGCCGTTTCAAAGCATTTACGGTGGAAGTTATGGATATTACGGAGATGAAAACAAGGTCTCCGAAGGAATGACTTTGTTGACGGACCGTTCTTTGTACCGTCCCGGTCAGACCGTATATGTGAAAGGAATTGCCTATGTACAGAAATCTGATACGGCAAATGTACTTCCGAACAAGGACTATACTGTTGTTTTGATGGATGCAAATAATCAGGAAGTTGGACAGAAAGCGGTTCGTACCAATGAATTCGGCTCGTTTACTGTCGATTTTGCATTGCCATCCGCTTGTCTGAATGGGATGTTTTCGTTGAAAGCTGGCGAGGGAAGAACGAATATTCGCGTGGAGGACTATAAACGTCCGACGTTTGATATTACTTTCGACAAGCAGCAGGGCAGTTATCAATTGGGCGATAAGGTAGAGGTGAAAGGTAAGATACAGTCTTATAGCGGTGTGTTGCTGCAAGACCTTCCGGTAAAATATACAGTGAAGCGTTCTGTTGTCGATCTTTGGAGACTGGCGGAAAGTACGCAGATTGCTTCCGGTGAGGTAATTGCCAATAAGGACGGGGAATTTACGATTCCGGTTTTTTTGGAAGAAAATAACGCCTATAAGAATAATACCAGAATCTATTACCGCTACTCGATAGAGGCTACTGCAACCAATGTAGCAGGTGAAACACAGTCGTCTGCAGATGTGATAGCAGCAGGTAACCGTTCACTGATTCTACAAACAGAATTAAAAGAGAAGACCTGTAAGAATCAACCGTTTAACACTGTATTTAAGGTACAGAATCTGAATGGGCAGCCTGTTGAAGTAAAAGGTACATTCTCCCTCTATCAGGCGAAAGATGCGGACTTCAAGCAACTGGACGAGAATCCGGCTGCAACAGGTACATTTACTTCCAACGAAGAAATGACGATTGAGTGGGGAAACCTTCCTTCCGGACCGTATGTGTTGAAAGCAGTCGTAAAAGATGGACAGGGCAAAGAAGTGACGGCTGAGGCCAACACCATTCTTTTCTCCCGCGAAGATAACCGTCCGCCGGTAGAAACGACCGTTTGGTTCTATGAGGCAAATACGGAATTTGATGCAACGCATCCGGCCGTGTTCTGCTTCGGAACTTCGAAAAAAGATGCTTATGTGATGATGAATGTATTCTCCGGTAATAAGTTGCTGGAAAGCAAGACTATGAATCTGTCCGACACAATTGTACATTTTAAATATCCATATCAGGAAAGCTATGGTGACGGAGTACTGGTAAGTTTCTGTATGGTAAGAGACGGACAAGTCTATCAGGAACAGGCAAGGCTGAAAAAGCGTCTGCCGGACAAGACATTGACCATGAAATGGGAAGTATTCCGTGATAAACTGCGTCCCGGACAGAAAGAAGAATGGAAACTGACTATTAAGACACCGCAGGGACAGGCTGCCGAGGCAGAAATGCTAGCAACTATGTACGATGCTTCGCTGGATAAGATATGGAATAGAAAACAGAATTTCAGTGTATTCTATAATCAGATCATCCCTTATTCTAGTTGGATGGGCGGATATTTCGGTAATAATTCGTTCAATTACTGGTGGAATAATAAATACTTCAAAGTACCGGCAATGGAATATGACTATTTTGTGACGCAGGGAACGATGTCGATGGACCAGGCGTTGAATGGAATGGTGCCGGGAGTGATGGTCAGAGGATATGGCGTGCAAAAGCAGGCCTCAATGACGGGCAGTATGATGATACGGGGCGTTTCGAGAAGTAAGGCGGAAGCAAAATATGTACCTGCTTTGGTTGGAAGTGTTGCTGAGGATGCGGTATTTGAATCAGAGTTAGTGTCAGTAGAGGCAGGCAAGCAGGACAGCGCATCCGAAGAAGAAACTCTTCCCGAAGCTCCCGCCGATTTGCGTACGAATCTTGCGGAAACAGCCTTCTTCTACCCGCAACTTCGTACCAATGAACAAGGCGAAGTTTCCTTCTCCTTCACTATGCCCGAAAGCCTGACCCGCTGGAACTTCCGCGGTTACTCTCATACCAAAGGTATGCTGATGGGCACACTGGACGGTGAAGCCACTACAAGCAAAGAATTTATGCTGACTCCTAATCTGCCTCGTTTCGTACGTGTCGGAGATAAGACATCTGTTGCCGCCTCCATTTCCAACATGACCGGAAAGCCGCAGGCCGGTACGGTGAGCATGATTCTCTTTGATCCGATGACGGAAAAGGTAATCAGCACACAAAAACAGAAGTTTACCGTAGAGGCCGGAAAGACAATCGGTGTCAGTTTCATGTTTACCGTGAGTGATAAATACGAGATACTGGGATGCCGGATGATAGCCGACAGCGGTACCTTCAGTGATGGTGAACAGCAGCTACTTCCCGTGCTTAGTAATAAAGAGCATCTGGTAGAAACGCTTCCGATGCCTGTCCGTGGAGAAGAAACACGTACTTTCTCTCTTGACAGCCTGTTCAATCATCATAGTAAGACGGCAACCGACCGTAAACTAACCGTTGAATTTACCGGAAATCCTGCCTGGTATGCTATTCAGGCATTGCCTTCATTGAGCCTTCCGGAAAATAATAATGCCATTTCGTGGGCTACCGCTTACTACGCAAATACACTGGCTTCCTACATCATGAACAGCCAGCCACGTATTAAAGCTGTATTCGATAGCTGGAAGCTACAGGGTGGAACCAAAGAAACCTTCCTGAGCAACCTGCAAAAGAACCAGGAAGTGAAGAATATCCTGTTATCCGAATCTCCGTGGGTACTCGAAGCGCAAACGGAAGAACAGCAGAAAGAACGTATCGCCACTCTGTTCGATCTGAACAATATCCGTAGCAACAACATTGCCGCATTGACAAGATTACAGGAGTTGCAGAATTCAAGCGGAGCATGGTCGTGGTATAAAGGTATGACCGGTAGCCGTTACGTCACTACCTACATTGCCGAATTGAATGCCCGCCTGGCTATGATGACAGGTGAGCAACCAAGCGGCACGGCGCTTGCCTTGCAGAAGAATGCCTTTACCTATCTCCATCAGGAAGCTCTGAAGGAATATAGAGAAATTCTCAAAGCACAGAAAGACGGGGTGAAGTTTACAGGGATTTCCGGAAGTATCTTGCAATATCTATATCTGATCGCTCTGTCCGGCGAACAAGTTCCGGCTTCCAATAAAGCCGCCTATACCTATTATCTGTCCAAGATAGGCGAAATGCTTCCGACCGCTTCGATGGATACGAAAGCGATTGCCGCTATCATTCTGGATAAGGCCGGACGGAAGAAAGAAGCTCAGGAATTCATCGCTTCACTGAAAGAACATCTGACGAAGACGGACGAACAGGGAATGTTCTTTGCCTTCAATGAAAATCCCTATTCCTGGGGCGGAATGAAAATGCAGGCTCATGTAGACGTAATGGAAGCACTGGAACTGACAGGCGGAAATAACGATACCGTAGAAGAAATGAAACTCTGGCTGCTCAAACAGAAACAGACCCAACAGTGGAATTCTCCGGTAGCTACTGCCGATGCTGTCTATGCCTTACTGATGAAAGGCGTAAACCTGCTCGACAATCAAGGAGACGTGCGTATTGTCATTGCCAATGAAGTGCTGGAGACTGTCTCTCCAAGCAAGACTACCGTACCGGGACTGGGCTATATCAAACGCTCGTTTACACAGAAGAATGTAGTGGACGCCCGTAAGATAGAAGTCGAAAAGAGAAATCCGGGCATTGCGTGGGGAGCCGTTTATGCGGAATATGAATCACCCATCAAGGATGTGAGACAACAGGGAGGAGAACTGAATGTGCAAAAGCAACTGTATGTGGAACGTATGGTGAACAATGCTCCTCAACTACAGCCTATTACAGAAAAGACCGTTCTTCAGGTAGGCGATAAAGTAGTTTCCCGTTTGAGCATTCGTGCAGACCGTGCGATGGACTTCGTACAGTTGAAAGACCAGCGGGGCGCCTGCTTCGAACCGATCGGCAGCGTATCCGGTTACAACTGGAGTAATGGAATCGGCTATTATGTAGACATCAAGGATGCTTCCACCAATTTCTTCTTTGATCATTTAGGAAAAGGAGTGTATGTGTTGGAGCATAGCTATCGTATCAGCAGAGTAGGAACCTATGAGACAGGTTTGGCAACCATGCAATGCGCCTATGCGCCGGAATACGCTTCGCACTCGGCTTCGATGACAATTATTATTAAATAACGCACAGAGAAGATTTCTTCTCCACCGGTGAGCAGGGCACTCGCCACCGATGAGGAAGGTGTTCCCCACCGATGAAGGCTGCCTTCATCGGTGGGGAACTTTTTGTTGATGAATACTGCGCTGCAGGAGTTGTCACAGGGTAAAGTATTTTCTCAAACGGTGTTAATCTATGTAATCTGTGATGAAAAACTCATCTAAAACTCCTACATTTGTGGACCAAAATAAAATATATCACATGAAACGTACTTTACTATTGATATTTACTCTGCTTACTGTCACTTTGGCGGCTGTTGCCCAACCCCGTATTTCCTCTAACAAGGAGACGCACAACTTTGGACAAATAGAATGGAAAAAGCCGGTAACAGTAGAATATACCATCACCAATACCGGAAACGAGCCGTTGGTGCTGACCAATGTCACGACATCCTGTGCCTGTGCCGTAGCCGACTGGACAAAGGAACCCATTGCTCCGGGTGCCAAAGGAACTGTGAAAGCCTCTTTTGACGCGAAAGCGCTGGGACGTTTTGACAAGTCGATAGGCATATACAGCAATGCCACTCCGAATCTGGTTTATCTGAAATTCACCGGTGAGGTAGTGCAGGAAATCAAAGATTATTCAAAACTTCTTCCGTATGCCATCGGCAATATCCGCATTGACCGTGACGAGTTCTCCTTCCCCGATGTCTATCGCGGACAGCAACCGTCCATGACGTTCAGCATTGCCAATCTTTCCGACCGTCCGTACGAACCGGTATTGATGCACCTGCCTCCTTATCTGAAGATGGAAGCGGAACCTAAAGTACTGCTGAAAGGTAAAAAAGGAACGATCAAGCTGACACTGGATGCCAGCCAGCTGCAGGACTTCGGACTGACACAGACCTCTGTCTACTTGTCCCGTTTCTCCGGTGATAAAGTGAGTGAAGACAATGAGATACCCGTTTCGGCCATTCTTCTTCCCGATTTCTCGCGTATGACGGAGAAAGATTCTTTGAATGCTCCTTCCATCCACATCTCGGAGACGAATATTGACCTGAGTATTCCGTTGATCAAGAAGAATAAAGTCAGCCATGATATATTGATCGCTAATGCGGGAAAGACCCCGTTAGTTATCAGCAAGTTACAGGTATTCAACTCTTCTGTAGGAGTAAGACTGAAAAAGACGGTCATTCCGCCGGACGGAATGACCAAGTTGAAAGTGACGATCCACAAGCGGGATGTAGGTAATAAGAAACATCATTTACGTATCTTGATGATTACAAACGACCCGTTGCGTCCGAAAGTTGAAATAAATATCAAACGCTAACTCTTATTGCCATGGAACATCCTGAAAATAACGAAGAATATAAAGGACTCGTTGTCAATAAAGGCATCGAACAGCCCTCATCCGTGAATCCTTATTTGAAACGTAAGCCCAAAAAGCGTCAGCTTTCGGTAGCGGAATTTGTAGAAGGTATTGTGAAAGGCGATGTCACTATTCTCAGTCAGGCTGTGACACTGGTAGAGAGCGTGAAGCCCGAACATCAGGCTGTCGCCCAGGAAGTGATCGAGAAATGTCTGCCTTATTCCGGCAATTCCATCCGTGTAGGTATCAGTGGAGTGCCCGGTGCGGGAAAGAGTACCTCGATTGACGTATTCGGCCTGCATGTGCTCGAAAAAGGCGGTAAGTTGGCGGTGCTGGCTATCGACCCTAGCAGTGAGCGCAGTAAAGGCAGTATCCTGGGAGACAAGACACGTATGGAACAACTTTCTGTACATCCCAAATCGTTTATCCGCCCCAGCCCTTCAGCAGGTTCGTTGGGAGGAGTTGCCCGGAAGACCCGTGAAACGATTGTGCTTTGTGAGGCTGCCGGATTTGATAAAATCTTTGTAGAAACCGTTGGAGTGGGACAGAGCGAAACGGCTGTTCATTCTATGGTAGATTTCTTCCTGCTGATTCAGTTGGCAGGTACGGGAGATGAATTGCAAGGCATCAAACGAGGAATCATGGAGATGGCGGACGGTATTGTCATCAACAAAGCCGACGGAGATAATCTGGAACCTGCCAAGTTGGCTGCCAGTCAGTTCCGTAATGCGCTGCATCTGTTTCCGGCTCCCGAATCGGGATGGATTCCGAAGGTGCTGACTTACTCCGGTTTTTATAATATCGGCGTGAAGGAAATCTGGGACATGGTGTATGAATATATCGATTTCGTGAAGAAGAACGGTTATTTTGACTATCGCCGTAATGAACAGAGTAAGTACTGGATGTACGAAACGATCAATGAACAGCTCCGTGATAGCTTCTATCACAATCCTCGGATTGAAGCGATGCTTCAGGAGAAGGAACAACAAGTGCTGCAGGGAAATCTTACTTCGTTTATCGCTGCTAAGAGCCTGCTGGATACCTATTTTGACGAATTAAAACGATGATAAAGCAGAAACAGTGATGGATTAGAAAAACGACCGAACATTTACCCCCGATAACTATACCCTAATTAATAACCAATTGTTAACTTTAACACCTGATGAACAAAACCTTATTAACCGGGCTTTTGTGTTGTAGTTTGTCAATACAGAGCTTTGCAGACCAACCGTTAGAAGGATTCACCTATGGTTCGGTGAATGCTCCTACAGGAAAAGAGTGGGAATCTCCCGAAAACCTGGCGCTCAACAAAGAGCAGCCGCATGCTTATTTCTTTCCGTTCCAGCATTTGGATAATGCCCGCAAGGTATTGCCGGAAAACAGTAAGTATTGGCAGTCACTTGACGGTGACTGGAAGTTTCACTGGGCACCCGACCCCGACTCCCGCCCCAAAGATTTCTATCAGACTGAGTATGATGTCAGCTCATGGGATGCGATTCCCGTGCCTTCAAGCTGGAATATTTATGGCATTCAAAAGGACGGAAGCCAGAAGTACGGAACGCCTATCTACGTCAACCAACCGGTAATCTTCCAACACAGCGTGAAGGTGGATGACTGGCGCGGAGGCGTGATGCGTACTCCTCCTGCCAACTGGACTACTTACAAGGATCGGAACGAAGTAGGTTCCTTCCGCCGTGATTTCGAAATCCCGCAGGACTGGGACGGACGCGAAGTCTTTATCAGCTTCGATGGTGTCGATTCATTCTTCTATCTGTGGATCAACGGTCAGTACGTAGGTTTTTCCAAGAATTCGCGTAATACCGCTAATTTCAATATCACTCCCTATTTACAGAAAGGCAAGAACACCGTAGCCGCCGAAGTGTATCGTAGTTCGGACGGTTCCTTCCTCGAAGCGCAGGATATGTTCCGTCTGCCGGGCATCTTCCGTACGGTTGCCTTGTACTCGGTTCCCAAAGTTCATTTCCGTGACTTGGTTGCCACACCCGATTTGGATGTGACTTATACGGACGGTTCGCTGACTGTCAATGCCGAAATCCGTAACCTGGATAAGAAAGCCATCAAAGACTACAAGGTATATTACTCTTTATATGCCAATAAATTGTACTCTGATGAGAATACCTTGGTAGACGGATTTTTATCTCCTGTGATCGACAAAATCGCTCCGAATGAAACCGGTAGTGTTCAGACTGTTCTTAAGGTAAAGGCTCCTAATAAGTGGTCGGCTGAATTTCCTTATCGCTATACGTTGGTAGCCGAACTGAAGGACAAGAAGAACAGAACCGTTGAAATGGTTTCCACCATTGTCGGTTTCCGCAAAGTGGAGATTAAGGATACTCCTGCCTCCGAAGATGAATTCGGACTTGCCGGACGTTATTATTATGTGAACGGAAAGACGGTCAAACTGAAAGGAGTGAACCGCCACGAATCCAATCCGGGAGTAGGGCACGCCATTACCCGTGAGATGATGGAAAAAGAGATTATGCTGATGAAGTGTGCCAACATCAATCATGTACGTAATTCACATTATCCGGATGATCCGTATTGGTATTTCCTGTGCAACAAATACGGTATTTATCTCGAAGATGAGGCGAATATAGAATCGCACGAATATTATTATGGTGCTGCCTCCCTCTCTCATCCGGTGGAATGGAAAAATGCGCACGTGGCACGTGTGATGGAAATGGTGCGTGCCAATGTCAACAATCCTTCTATCGTTATCTGGTCGTTGGGCAATGAAGCCGGACCGGGCAAGAACTTTGTGGCGGCTTATGATGCTTTGAAGAAGTTTGATACTTCCCGTCCTGTGCAATATGAGCGTAATAATGACATTGTAGATATGGGTTCCAACCAATATCCGTCTATCGGCTGGGTACGTGGGGCCGTGCAGGGGAAATATGATATCAAGTATCCGTTCCATATATCCGAATATGCCCATTCAATGGGGAATGCCTGCGGTAATCTGATAGATTACTGGGAAGCTATGGAGTCGACCAATTTCTTCTGTGGAGGTGCCATTTGGGATTGGGTAGACCAGTCTATGTACAATTATGACCCGAAGACAGGTGTCCGTTATCTGGCTTACGGTGGAGACTTTGGCGATACTCCCAATGATGGTCAGTTTGTAATGAACGGCATCGTGTTTGGTGACCTTGAACCGAAGCCTCAGTACTATGAAGTGAAAAAGGTATATCAGCACATCGGCGTAAAGGCAATAGATACAGAAAAGGGTGTATTTGAGATCTTCAATAAGTACTACTTTAAGAACTTGGCGGAAGATTACCAGTTGGTATATTCGCTTTATGAAGACGGTAAACCGATAATGACCGGTAAACCGATGGATATCAATATAGCTCCACGCCAACGTGCACAGATCACTCTGCCGTATGATCATGCCTCTCTTAAGAAAGATGCTGAGTACTTTATGAAACTACAGTTTATACTGAAAGATCAAAGACCTTGGGCTGCCAAAGGCTTTCCGATGGCAGAGGAACAGATTTTGATAAAGGAGGCTACGGACCGCCCGTCCATCAGTGAAGTAACTGCCGGTGCAGCAAAACAGGATGGATTCGTACTGGACAAGGATACGAAGCGCATCCTTATAAAGGGAGCTGACTTTGAAGCCATATTTGACCCGCAAACCGGAAGTATCTACAGTCTGAAGTATGGCAACGAGACTGTTATCGCCGATGGCAACGGTCCGAAGCTCGATGCTCTCCGTGCTTTTACAAACAATGATAACTGGTTCTATGCCCCCTGGTTCGAACATGGTTTGCACAATCTGATTCATAAAGCAACTGAATATAAAGTACTGAATAAAGGCAATGGCACTTTGGTATTGAGTTTTACGGTAGAATCTCAGGCACCGAATGCCGCACGCATTAAGGGTGGTACAAGCTCCGGTAAGAATAGCATCGAAGAACTGACCGACAGAAAATTCGGTAGCAATGACTTTAAATTTGTCACTAACCAGATATGGACAGTGTATCCGGACGGTTCTATCGAATTGCAGTCCAGCATTACTTCCAATCGTTCGAGTTTGGTTCTGCCACGTTTGGGTTATGTGATGAAAGTTCCCCAACAATACAGTAACTTCACTTACTATGGACGCGGACCGATAGATAACTATGCCGACCGTAAGAGCGGACAGTTTATCGAACAGTATACGAATAGCGTAGCAGGTGAGTTCGTAAACTTCCCAAAACCTCAGGATATGGGCAATCACGAAGATGTTCGCTGGTGTGCATTGACCAATCAGGCAGGGAATGGAGCTGTCTTCGTAGCTACCGACCGTCTTTCGGCTTCGGCACTTCAGTACTCGGCTCTCGACTTGATTTTGGCTTCCCATCCTTATCAGTTGCCGAAGGCAGGCGATACCTATCTGCATTTGGATTGTGCAGTGACCGGTCTGGGTGGTAACAGTTGTGGCCAGGGAGGTCCTCTCGTACACGACCGTGTGTTTGCCAATCAGCACAGTATGGGCTTCATCATTCGTCCTGCCGGTAAGGAACTGAGTGTCGTTGCCAATGTTGCCCCTGCGGGAGATCTTCCTCTGTCTATCACACGTACCCCTGCCGGAATGGTCGAATTGACTTCGGCAAAGAAAGATGCTGTCATTTGTTATAGCATTGACGGAAGTAAGAAAGTGCAGGAATACACAGAGCCTGTCCCTATGCGTAACGGAGGTACGATCAAGGCATGGTATAAGGATAGTAAGGATATCAGCAGCACGATGAAGTTTGAGAAAATAGAAAGCATTCAGACGCAAGTCGTATACGCCAGTAGTCAGGAATCGGGTGAAGGCGATGCTTCTCATCTGACTGATGGTGATCCGAATACCATCTGGCATACCATGTATTCGGTGACAGTTGCCAAATACCCGCATTGGGTAGATCTGGATGCCGGTGAAGTCAAGGAAATCAAAGGCTTTACTTACCTGCCACGACAGAATGGAGGAAACGGTAATATCAAGGATTACTCTATTCAGGTCAGCATGGATGGAAAAGAATGGGGAGAGCCTGTTAATAAAGGAACGTTCGCAAGGGACTCCAAAGAAAAGAGAGTCTTGTTTGACAAACCGGTGAAGGCACGTTATATCCGTTTCACGGCTTTAAGCGAACAGAATGGACAGGATTTTGCGTCCGGTGCGGAGATAACGATTCTGGCTAACTAAAGATAGCTGAATCTATAGAAGAAAAGTATCAATGGGAATGTGTCCCCCCTTCTAAATTTATGAGGGTTTCGACACATCCCCATTGATGCTTTTCTTTATTTTAATCGGAATGAGGGAACTCCTACAACTCCTTTCCCGCCTTCTCAAAATCCGCCTTAGACTTACTCTGCGTCACAATATACACACCCAGAAACACAAGTGTAATGGCGATTCCTTTTTCCCAGCCGAAGCTCCCGATTCCCATGAGGATTGCTGCAATCGTAGCCACAATCGGCTGCATATAGTTATACATACTTACCACTGTAGGGCGAAGTAACTTCTGAGCTGTCATGATGCAGAGATAAGCAAGGAAACTTCCTCCCAGTACGACATACAATACCTGCAAAATGGCAACCATTGGAATGCTGGTCCATTGAATGACCGAAATATCTTGATAAGAGAAAGGAATATAACACATCGAAGCATAGATAAACATCCATTTATTGATGGTTACTGCCGAATATCGCTGAGACAGCCCCTTGAACACCGTCAGATAGATGGAGAAACTGATTTGCGCAACCAGACAAAGCAAGTCGCCGATCAGACTTCCGTTACCACTACTCGCTGCCTGACTGCTCATAATAAGGATAAGCGCTCCCATAGCTCCCACGAAAATACCCAGTACTTTCTTGTTCGTAATCGGCTCTTTCAGATAGATGGCTGCCACAATCATGGTAACTATCGGCAGAGTAGTCGTTACGATAGAAGCATCGATAGGCGAAGTCATCGAAAGCCCGAAGATAAATATCCCCTGATTGAAAACCAGAGCAAAGAGGGAAGCAAAGAAAATCTTCAGCATATCGCGGTGGTCCACATGCTCCTGTTTGCAGAAGATGGAAAGTATCCAGAATGCCGCTGCCGCACCTACCATACGAAACGTGGTGACGGAGATAGCTGAAAACTCTTGAAGTGCCGATTTGCCGATAGGAGACATCAGTCCCCACATAACGTTTGCCGTGAGTGCAAACAGATGTCCGTGCAGATTCTTGTTATTGCCCATAAGTCTGTGTATACCTTTTAATTGTTACCTTTATTGAAAACTGCTGCAAAGGTAACCAATTTGTCACATGATTTGTTTATATTTGCCTTGATTAAAATTGAATATTATGGAACAACAGGCAGACTATATCCGGCGGATCGAGATCAAAGGACTCTGGGCCCGCTTTAATATACAATGGGATTTGCGTCCGGATGTGAATATCCTTTCCGGCATCAACGGAGTGGGAAAGACCACTATTCTGAACCGTTCGGTGGGATACCTCGAACAGCTTTCCGGCGACATACAGCTCTCCGGTGAAATGAAAAGCGACGCAAAGAACGGAGTACACCTCTTCTTTGATAATCCCGCAGCGACTTATATCCCATACGATGTGATCCGCAGCTACGACCGCCCCTTGATTATGGGTGACTTCACGGCACGCATGGCAGACAAGAACGTGAAGTCCGAACTGGACTGGCAACTGTATCTGTTGCAGCGCCGCTATCTCGATTATCAGGTCAATATCGGCAATAAGATGATCGAAATGCTTTCCAGCAATGACGAGGAACAGCGCAGCAAAGCCGCCACCCTCTCCCTTGCCAAACGTCGTTTTCAGGATATGATTGACGAACTTTTCAGCTACACCCGCAAAAAGATAGACCGCCGTCGGAATGACATAGCCTTCTATCAGGACGGAGAATTGCTGTTTCCATACAAACTCTCGTCCGGTGAAAAGCAAATGCTCGTGATTCTGCTGACAGTGCTCGTGCAGGACAACAGCCACTGTGTCCTTTTCATGGACGAACCGGAAGCCTCCCTGCACATCGAATGGCAACAGAAACTGATTTCAATGATCCGAGAACTGAATCCCAATGTGCAAATCATTCTGACCACCCATTCGCCTGCCGTCATCATGGAGGGCTGGCTAGATGCAGTGACAGAGGTGAGCGATATTTCCACCGAAGCGGACGGATTCAGACTCCCCCCGACTATTAATTGTTAATGACAACTTCTACATGGCAACTTCACTACGCGATAATCTGACTTCTTCTTACTTCAATGCTGCCCACAAGCTGTATTCCAAAAAGGCTCGCCGGCGCATCATTGCTTACGTAGAGAGCTATGATGATGTTGCTTTCTGGCGCACATTACTCGAAGAGTTTGAAGATGACGAGCATTATTTTCAAGTGATGCTCCCTTCGGCCACCTCATTGGCAAAGGGGAAGAAGATGGTACTCATGAACACGCTGAATACCGCCGAACTGGGCAGAAGTCTGATTGCCTGTGTCGACAGTGACTATGATTTCCTGTTGCAGGGAGCCACGAACACTTCCCGAAAGATCAACCGGAACAAGTACATATTCCAAACCTACACATACGCTATCGAAAACTATCACTGCTTTGCCGAAAGTCTTCACGAAGTATGTGTGCAGGCCACATTGAACGACCGTTTTATACTGGATTTCAACGCTTATCTGAAACGGTATTCGGAAATCGTATACCCGCTTTTCCTGTGGAACGTGTGGTTTTATCGTCAACGGGATACGTATACTTTCCCGATGTACGACTTCCATACTTATACTGCCTTGAGGGAGATCAGTCTGAAACATCCGGAACACAGTCTGGAAGCACTGCAACACCGAGTTAATCAGAAACTTGCTGAACTGAAAAAACGCTTCCCCGGTTCTGTCAACCAAGTGAACGGATTGCGGTCGGAATTAAAGGAACTGGGACTCGTCCCCGAAACCACCTATTTATATATGCAGGGACATCACGTGATGGATAATGTCGTGATGAAACTTCTGATTCCCGTCTGTACCGCCCTGCGCCGGGAACGGGAACAGGAAATTAAACGACTGGCGGAACATAATGAACAATTCAGGAATGAATTGACTTGTTATCAGAACAGCCAGGTGAATGTCGAAATCATGTTGAAGAAGAACGTCGCCTATAAGCGACTCTTCCACTACGACTGGCTGAGGCAGGACATTCAGGAATATCTGGCCAAAGGAGAATGAATAAAAGGGAACTAACTAATAAGGGAATAAACTAAAAGAGATACTATTTTATGAAAGAAGTGATTGATACAGTGAGTGTGGCATTGGCAAATGGAGATACGGAGAATGTTGGCAATGTCGTGATGCAGGAGGTCAACCGTACGTTGCTCTCGGCAGGTGTGGATGAAGTATGGGCGGACAAAATAGATAATCTGATCGTATTGCTGTTTATTATCGGAATAGCCTTGTTGGCTAACATAATCTGCCGTAAAATCATTTTACGGGTGGTAGCCAAGTTGGTGAAGCAGACCAAAGCTACCTGGGACGACATTGTATTCAACCATAAAGTGATGGTGAATGTCAGCCGGATGGTAGCGCCTATCCTGATTTATATCGCCATTCCTATCGCATTCCCCGAGCATGCGGATTCTGATTTGCTCGATTTTCTGAGGCGTCTCTGTCTGATATATATCATTGCCGTTTTTCTTCGTTTCATCAGCGCTTTGTTTACGGCTGTCTATCAAGTCTACAGTGAGCGGGAGCAGTATCGGGACAAACCGTTGAAAGGACTTTTGCAGACGGCGCAAGTGATTCTTTTCTTTATAGGAGCCATCATTATTATAAGCATTCTGATCAATCAGAGCCCGATGGTCTTGCTGACCGGATTGGGAGCGTCTGCCGCTATTCTGATGTTGGTTTTCAAAGATAGTATCATGGGATTTGTATCCGGTATTCAGCTTTCTGCCAACAATATGCTGAAGGTGGGCGACTGGATCACCATGCCGAAATATGGTGCGGACGGTACAGTGATAGAAGTAACGCTGAATACCGTGAAGGTGCGTAATTTCGATAATACGATTACGACCATTCCTCCTTACCTGCTGATCAGCGATTCTTTTCAGAACTGGCAGGGAATGCAGGAGTCCGGCGGACGCCGGGTGAAGCGTTCCATTAATATCGATATGACAAGCGTGCGCTTTTGTACTCCCGAAATGCTGGAAAAATATCGCAAGATACAGTTGCTGGCAAATTACGTAGATGAAACGGAGAAAGTGGTAGAAGAATATAATAAGGAGCATGATATTGATAATTCCGTGTTGGTGAACGGGCGGAGGCAGACCAATCTGGGAGTTTTTCGTGCCTATCTGACCAATTATTTGCGAAGCCTGCCCACTGTTAATCAGGATATGACCTGTATGGTACGCCAGCTTCAGCCTACAGAAACCGGCATTCCGCTGGAACTTTATTTCTTTTCTGCCAACAAAGTATGGGTTGCTTACGAAGGCATACAGGCAGACGTGTTCGACCATGTACTTGCCATCATTCCGGAGTTCGGCCTGCGCGTCTTTCAGAATCCGTCGGGTGAAGACCTGCGACGGATAGGAGTGAAGATAGAACACTGATTTAAAAGATAGAATACTATATATTTTAAGAACGATACATACTGTTAACCATTATTGATTATGAACACACCTATACCCAATCAGATTATCCGTGAAATTACACCTTTGTCCGACAAAGACTGTTTCTATATTGCAGAACGTTATAAGACGGAGTTTACCTATCCGATTCATAACCATTCTGAATTTGAACTGAACTTTACGGAAAAGGCCGCCGGAGTCAGGCGTGTAGTGGGAGATTCCTCCGAAGTGATAGGAGATTATGATCTGGTTCTGATTACGGGCAAAGACTTGGAACACGTATGGGAACAGAATGAATGCCGCTCCAAAGAGATACGGGAGATCACCATCCAATTCTCTTCCGACCTGTTCTTCAAGAGCTTTATCAATAAGAACCAGTTCGACTCTATCCGCCGGATGCTGGATAAAGCTCAGAAAGGACTTTGTTTCCCGATGTCCGCCATACTTAAGATATATCCGTTGCTGGATACGCTTGCTTCCGAGAAACAAGGGTTCTATGCGGTGATCAAGTTTATGACGATCCTGTATGAACTTTCTCTCTTTGAGGAAGAGGCCCGGACACTGTCCAGTTCTTCTTTTGCCAAGATTGATGTTCATTCCGATAGCCGCCGGGTACAGAAGGTGCAGGAATATATCAATCTCCATTATCAGGAAGAAATCCGATTGGGACAGTTGGCAAGCATGGTCGGGATGACTGATGTGTCATTCAGCCGTTTCTTTAAGTTGCGTACGGGGAAGAACCTTTCCGATTATATTATTGATATCCGACTGGGATTCGCTTCGCGGTTGCTGGTAGATTCTACGATGTCTATCGCAGAAATCTGTTATGAGTGCGGATTCAATAACCTGTCTAATTTTAATCGTATCTTTAAGAAGAAAAAAGATTGTTCTCCGAAGGAGTTTCGCGAGAACTACCGGAAGAAAAAGAAACTGATCTAATTTCTCTGTCTCCTCGCATACTTTACTAGTCTGTTTCTCTATTAGGGTTGACTAAAAAGTCAATAGTATCTCCATTCTCCTCCTTCGGGAAGGAGGAGAATGGAGATACTATCGACTAATAATTAGCTTAGAATCGTGTTGAATTTAGAGTCTTGTTTCCTAAGATTTATTCTTCGGGGGGCTGACATCTATTCTCCGTTAGGTACAAAACTAATCGTCTGACAGTTGTTGTTTTTTCGTCTGACAACTGTCAGACGAAAAAACAACAACTGTCAGACGCAAGTTTAACTATAGTCAGACGATTAATTCTGTGCATGACGGGAGATAAATTCTTTTGATATGCGGATTAAATCTTACGTAGAAGAGGACTAAACCTCATTGGTAAGCGGATTGAAACAGTGTGGTAAGTCATTGATAACAAGTTTGTAACACGATGTAACAAACCTGAAACGGCTATTTCAAACCATTGTATCTGATTCGTATTCATATTGTAATCTCTTGGGTCTACCTTTGCCGACGTAATAAAAACGTAGAGCGAAGTTCGATGAAAAAACTATTTCTTTTAAGATTTTCAGTTGCAGCCTTCTTTTGTTTGTTGTGTGTTCTTCCCGCATTGGCTGCCAATATTAAGATTAAAGGTGCTGTGAAAGATAAACTTTCCAAAGAGCCTTTGATTGGAGCAACGATACGGTTGGTAGGAACTCCTGCCGGAGCCGTGACCGATATGGACGGTAATTTTGAATTGAACAGTACCGGTGTTTTGGAAGGTTTGTATGATATAGAGATTAAATATGTAGGATATAAAACGGAAGTACGTCGTAAGGTCCGTGTAGAAAACGGAAAACTGGCGATTCTGAATCTGGAGTTGGAGACAGATGCGCACGAACTTTCGGACGTTGTGGTGGTAGCAAAGAAGAATCGTGAAAATGAGAATATGTTATTGCTCGAACAGCAGAAGGCGGTCATTGCCGTGCAGGCTGTCAGCGTCAAAGAGCTTTCACGCAAAGGTGTTTCCGATGCGGAAGGGGCTGTAACCAAAGTGGCGGGAGTCTCCAAACAGGATGGAGTGAAGAATGTTTTCGTCCGTGGACTGGGCGACCGCTATAATGCGACTACCTTTAACGGATTTGCCGTTCCTTCGGAAGATCCGGAATATAAGAATATCTCTCTCGACTTCTTCGGCACGGATATTATCCAGTCTGTTGGCGTCAATAAGGCATTTAATGCAGGAGGTATCAGTGATGTCGGCGGTGCGACAATCGACATTGTTTCCAAAGAACTGATTGGCAGCGGAAACCTGAATATCGGCCTTTCCGGAGGACTGAACACGCAGACTGTGACAGCCGACTTTCTGAAACAGGACGGAGTAAACCTTCTGGGCTTCGCCACTACAACAGAACCCGCCGATGAGAACAACTGGGGATTCAAGAATAAGCTGGACCCCTCCAAGCAGAGCTTGCAGATAAACCGGAGTTATAGCATTTCCGGCGGAAAGCGGTTTCATATAGGAAAAGACAGGAATCCGCTCTCTTTCTTTCTCACTGCCGGACATACCACTGATTATCAATTTACGGATGAAACTATCCGCAACACAACGACGAGCGGTACGATCTACAAAGATATGACAGGCAAGAAGTACACTGAGAATATCAGCCAACTGGCACTGGCCAATGTGGATTATGATATGCAGAACCGTCACCACATGAGTTATAACTTCATGATGATTCATGCCAATGTGCAATCCGTAGGAGACTATACCGGTAAAAACTCCATCTTCAGTGACGATTATGATAATCAGGGATTTACCCGTCGCCAGCAAGCGAATGACAACTTACTAATCGTTAACCAGCTGATGACTAACTGGGGACTGACCAAAACATTGAGTCTGGATGCCGGTGCTTCTTATAATATCGTGAAAGGCAATGAACCCGACCGCCGAATTAACAACATAACCAAAGCGGAAGAAGGATATACCTTACTCAGAGGCAACTCCCAGCAACGGTATTTCTCCACTTTGGACGAAGATGACATCAACGTAAAGGCAGGACTCATCTACCGTCTGAAAGATAACGTAGAAGAAATCTCTAATATACGCTTGGGCTATACAGGCCGATTTGTAGACGACAATTTCAAGGCGACTGAATACAACCTCACAGTAGGACACGCTTCTTCCATCCCCTCATTGGATAATTTCTCACTCGACGATTATTATAATCAGCAGAATCTCTCTTCCGGATGGTTTGCCGTTCAGAAGAACATTGATAAGTATTCGGTCACCAAGAATATCCATTCCGCTTATGCGGAAGCCACCTACCAGTTTACTCCCCGTTGGATTGTAAATGTAGGAATGAAGTATGACAATGTGGATATTCAGGTAGACTACAATGTGAATAAAGGCGGATCGGAAGGAAGCAACACGATTCAAAAGGATTTCTTTCTCCCGAGTCTGAATCTGAAATACAATTTGAGTGAAAAACATTCCTTGCGTCTCGGAGCGAGCAAAACATATACGCTGCCGCAAGCAAAGGAAATTTCTCCTTATCGCTACGTAGGTGTGAATTTCAACAGTCAGGGGAATGCGAACCTGAAGCCTTCGGACAACTATAACGTCGATTTGAAATGGGACTTTAATCCTACCCCCACTGAACTGATCTCTCTGACAGCTTTTTATAAGCTCATCAAGAATCCGATCTCACGCATTGAAGTGGCAAGTGCCGGAGGATACCTTTCGTATGAAAATATAGCCGATAAGGCAACAGTGGCCGGAGTGGAAGTAGAAGTACGTAAGAATCTGTTTGTCCGTCCGCTAAGCAGTGCGGCAAACGGAATGAATAAGCTCTCTTTCGGCTTGAACGGATCGTACATTTATACAAATGCGAAAATGCCTCTGGCAACGGTTACCACCGGATCGCAACTGGAAGGGGCCGCTCCCTGGATCGCCAATTTCGACTTGTCCCACAACTTCACGAAAGGAACTCATAGCTTCATCAATACATTGGTATTCAACTATGTCAGCGATAAGATTTATACCATCGGTACGCAAGGCTACCAAGACATCATAGAGCAGGGAATGATGACGCTTGACTTCGTTTCGCAAGCCAAACTCAACAAGTATGTCTCACTTACGCTGAAAGCCCGCAATCTGCTGAATCCCTCTTATAAGTTGAGCCGCAAAGCCAACGAAAGCGGAGAGAAGGTAGTACTCAGCGATTATAAAAAAGGAATAAATATCAGTCTGGGAGTGTCGTGCACATTTTAAACCGGATAATGAAATAAGATTATTAACTAATTATTAAAGCAAAATGAAAAGATTGTTTGTAAACTTTATGACGTTTGCCGCTATGGCAACTGCACTGACATTCACTGCATGTAGTAGTGATAGTGACGGAGATGACAATGGAAACGGTAACGGTGGAAATGGCGGAGGAACAGGTAGCTCTATCGTGGTAGGCGAAAACATCCTGTCCGGAACACTGACCGGTGAACAGACACTGGATGCCAAAGAATACATTCTGAACGGAACGGTTATCATCGCCGACGGCGGTCGCCTGAATATCCCTGCCGGAACTACCATCAAGGCGCGTGAAGGTTTCAGCAGTTACCTGCTGGTAGCGCAGGGAGGTAAACTCTATGCCGATGGTACGGCCGATAAACCAATCGTCTTTACGGCAAATACCACCAGCCCGGTATCCGGATATTGGGGTGGCGTGATCATCAATGGTAAAGCACCTATTTCCGGTTCAAAGACCGACAAGAGCGATACGGCACTGACGGAAATCAACAATGACTATAAATACGGCGGCAGCGCAGCTGATGACAACTCCGGTTCATTGACTTACGTGAAAATCTGCTATGCAGGTGCACGTTCCACAGCAGACATCGAACACAACGGACTGACCTTGAACGGTGTCGGCAACGGAACAAAGATTGAAAATATCTACGTACTGGAAAGTGCCGATGATGCAATCGAGTTCTTTGGTGGAACAGTAAATGTGACCAATCTGCTGGCTGTTAATCCGGATGACGATATGTTCGACTTCACACAAGGCTATTGCGGTACGTTGAAGAACTGCTATGGCGTTTGGGAAAGCGACTACACAAGTACGGAAGCCGATCCCC
>ULTK01014212.1_pt1 | contig 22302 bp, 20 predicted proteins | sample 1957551 | NCBI WGS metagenome assembly ULTK01 (sample SAMEA4835733, study PRJEB28245) | human gut metagenome | biome: gut microbiome; material: fecal sample | place: Denmark | collected 2008
TGGCAACAAATTTTCCTTCAAAGTCAATTGTTTCGATGCCGGCTTTCTTGCACAGCTTCTGCAGCTTCATCAGATTATTTGTACCTACTTTACAGCGAAAATCCGTAAAATATACTTTTGCTTTTTCCATAACCTACCTCCCGATAAACTCATTCTCATAAACATCTTCATTGTATCACATGAAGTACGCTCTAAGTCAAGGAGAAGAAAATTATAAAATAAGCGTCCCCTAAGGGGACGCTCTTTTCATATCTTAGTGGTGGAACAACCGCAAGCCGGTCATTGCCATAGCAATATTGTATTTGTCACATGTTTCGATGACGTTGTCGTCGCGGATAGAGCCGCCGGCCTGAGCGATGTAATCGACGCCGCTGCGGTGGGCCCGTTCTACGTTATCACCAAAGGGGAAGAAAGCGTCGCTGCCTAGCGCTACGCCGTGGAGCTGACCGATCCAGGCTTTCTTTTCTTCTCTCGTAAGGGGTTCCGGCTTCTGAGTAAACAGATTCTGCCATACACCGTCGGCCAGTACGTCTTCGTAGTCGTCGGAAATATATACGTCGATGGCGTTGTCCCGGTCCGGACGGCGCACGTCGTCGCGGAACGGCAGGGCCAATACCTTCGGATTCTGGCGAAGCCACCAGATATCGGCCTTGTTGCCGGCCAGGCGCGTGCAGTGAACGCGGGACTGCTGGCCTGCGCCGACGCCGATGGTCATGCCGTCCTTGACGTAACAGACCGAGTTGGACTGCGTATATTTCAGGGTAATCAGCGCTATGAGCAAGTCGCGCTGCGCCGCTTCGGGGATGTCCTTATTTTTCGTCGGGCGGTTCTGGAACAAGTCGGCCGTAATCTTGGCGTTGTTGCGTTCCTGTTCAAAGGTAATGCCGTATACGTCCTTCGATTCGACAGGCTGAGGAACGTAATCGGCATTGATTTTCAGCACGCAGTAGTTGCCCTTTTTCTTCGTCTTGAGAATAGCCAGGGCTTCGTCCGTATATCCCGGAGCTACAACGCCGTCGGATACTTCCCGTTTCAGCAGCGTCGCCGTTTCGGCGTCGCAAATATCCGACAAGGCAACGAAGTCGCCGTAGGAGCTCATGCGGTCTGCACCGCGGGCGCAGGCATAGGCCGAAGCGAGGGGAGATAATTTCAAGTCGTCTACATAATAGATTTTTTTCAGCGTATCGCTCATGTCGGTCGCGACGGCAGCGCCGGCCGGGCTGACGTGCTTAAAGGACGCCGCGGCGGGAAGGCCCGTCGCCTCCTTCAATTCCTTGACCAGCTGATAGCTGTTGAAGGCGTCGAGCAGATTGATGTAGCCCGGACGGCCGTTCATGACTTCAAAGGGCAGGTCGCTGCCGTCTTTCATGTATACTCTTGCCGATGATTGATTCGGATTGCAGCCGTATTTCAATTGCAATTCTTTCATTAGTATTACCTCCTGAAAATAAGAAATTTCCTGGCAAAAATAAAAATACCGACACTTCTGGAACCTTCGCCCAGACGGTCGGCTGTAATGAACCATGCTCCCCGTGGTAGCTCCACTTCCGTCAGTCACATGCTTCTGTTTCATTATACAAGGCGCAGCCGCCCTGTGTCAATGGGAAACAGACAAGGGCGGCGCCTTTTAGCGATACGCTCGCTCGGCTTATAATTTCGTCTTATAATAGGACTGGCTGGTATACAATGCCGCCACGGGATTATGGCCCGTCACGCGGTCCTTGACGACCAACGTCGTCGTCAGGGCCTCGGAATATTTGTAAAATAAGCTGTCGTGGCCGACGCACAAGCCCATGACGATATTCATATCCGTATGCTTGGCATTGAGCATCTTGGCCTGGAGGATGGGATTGCAGGCGTTGACGCCGACGGCATTGCATTTTTCGTCAATTCCCAGCTCTACCTTGGGAACAGCGCCGGCCTTGCAGGCCATACCGAAAACTTCGAAGCCGTGCTTGCGCAGAATCCCCGCCAGCATCCGCGTTTCCTGTATCAGGCCGACACAAGTCGCAATGCCGATTTTATGGAAATTCATGCGTTTGGCAAATTCAATAGTCTCCTGGACGCGGCACCACTTTAAATAGCCGTCGCATTCGACGCCAGCCGCCGTCTGCATGACCTGCTGATTGTCGTCCTGCTCATACAGTGCTAAGGCTTCTCGTTTCACTTCTTCATCCATGTGCGTCGTCACGCAGAAATCGGGATATTCCTTGTTCATGACGTTGCAGTTCACCACGCCGCAGTCGGCGCAGGAAAGGGTTCGTTCTGCCATTGTCTTCACAACCTTTCCGTTTACTATAATGATTTCATAATCAAATATAACAACATTCCGTTGAGGCACACCCAGGGAATCCAGGAGATAATCCCCATAAAATGCATGAAGCCCCTTCCCTTGCCGCCTTTATAAGCCAAGCCGGCCGCAAGGATGCCGACAAACAGGCTGACCAAATAATAGACGGCGCTCCACTCCACGGTATAAAAGAGAAAGGCCAGAAACGCCGGCGTGCCGACGCTGCGCGCTATAGAGCTGATGCGCAGCATAATCGGGTTTTGCAGCGCATAGGCCGGGTCCGCACTGAGTTTGCAGTATTTATAATTCCAAAAATATAACAAGCCCGTTACCAATCCGCAAAGTATAAGCTGTATCATCGAACGACTCCTTTTATATAATTCATCAGTCAGCGCTTCAGCGGCTGAGCGCAATCCGCTCCATGTCTTCGGGGACGTACACGGCGCCGCCGTAATAGGCCTTCGCTTCTTCCGTATACAGCCCCTTCCGGCTGCTGCCGGTCTTTTCTTCCGTGTGGTACAGCACCAAACGCGCCGCGCCGAGAGAAGCCGCCGTTTCCGCCGCGTCCTTTACCATGCTGTGGTTCTTCTCATAGGGCCGGAACAGATCTCTATGCTCGTATAAGCAAAAGGCCTCGGCCAGCAGCCAATCCGTTCCTTCGGCGTACTGCCGGCAGCGCTCGTTATACGGCTCGTCGCCCAGACAGGTCAGCCTCATGCCGTCGGGGAAGGTCAATAGATATCCGAATTGCTTGGCCTTGGTCGAGCAGATATCAAAGGCCGTAAGGGACAGGCCGAGAAACTCCACGGTGTCGCCGTCTTTCAATTCGTGAATGCAGATGTTCTTGCCAATACAGGCAAAATCCTTCTTTTTAAACATCATTTCCGCCATAGACAGCAGCATTTGCTTCACCACGTCGTGACAATAAATGTGGAACTGCCCGTCGTATGCTCCGGATCCCATCAGCGAAGCGATCTTGCGCATGACCCAGAGGACGCCCATGATATGGTCCGTATGGCCGTGGGTTACAAACATATAATGCAAATCCGTATAAGCGACGCCGCCGTCTTCCAAGCGCTTGAAAATGCCGTTTCCGCCGCCGGCGTCGGTTAAAAACCATTGTCCCTCAGCCGTACGGACGGCAAAGCACGTGTTATACCGGCGCACAGCCATCGCATTTCCCGTTCCCAACATCAATAATTCTGTACCTGACACGCTATCTCCCCTTCTATCGCAGTACGACGCCGCGAACTGTAATTTTCAAAATCTCAAAGGACATGCCCGTCGTATATTCTATATCCTGCTGCAGTCCCTTTTTAATGGTGCTCATGAGTTTTTTCAGATTTTCTCCGTAATATACCGTTACGACTAAAAATACGGCCAGCCCGTTCCCTTCCGACTCGCGGTTTTTATCGATCCGCAGGCGGTTGACCTTTGCCAGTCCGCCTATCTGCCGCAGGCGATGGATAATCAGATGCTCCAGCATTTCGTTGGAAAAGGTCAATTTCCCGTAATAGCTGAAAACGGGACGCACGACAGAATGCTCGAAATCCGGAGCCTTTTGATTCCGCCGGGTCAGCAGGGAATGGATGGGAGCCAGCAAATATCCGCGGAAGCGCGGCTTGAGCTCCATCGTCGGCACGGGAATGATGTGCTTTCCCTCGTTGATGCGAATCGTCCGGGCTTTTTCAATTTCGACGGGGCACGACACGTCTTCAATGCGAATGTACGAATCCGCTTCGGGCAGCTCCAGGGCCTCGCAGATGCGGTGTATCATGTGCTTCGACGTCCCTAAAATGAGAAGCTGATCCGGCTGCAGCTCGTCCAGGGCTTCTTTTACGCTTTGAGCATGCTCTTTCTGCAGAAAGATCGCCCGGCGGACAGCTTTCATGCGGTTCGTTTCTTCCTTGGCCGAGCGGCCGGCGACGATGCGGTTGTGATAAATCAGCAGACCGTCGTCAATAATGCAGGAAATATGATGGTCGTACGCCACGTCCAGGGCGTGATGACTTTTCCCCGTACCGCTGGCTCCGATAAATCCGATGACTTTCATAGCGTTCACCTATTTCTTTTTATATTGCAGCAAAGGCTCTATACGCGCCGAATCAAAGGAAAATACGCCGACCTGCTCCGGATAGCGTCCCGTCGTACCGTGGAAATCCGAGCCGCCGCTGACATACCAGCCCTTTTCTGCGGCAATAGCTAAAAATTCTTCATAGCGCCCCCGGTTCTTCGGATGATATACCTCGATGCCGTCGAAGGAATGCGTCAGCACGTGAGGCAGCGCCGCGTGAAGCAGGCCCGGATGCGCCAGCACGGCCAACCCGTCGGCCTGGTGAATCAGCTCGATGCATTCGTCAATCGACTTGCGGCGATAGGGCACGTAAGCCGGGCCGCCGCGGTATAATATCGTATCAAAAACGGCTGCCACATCGGGAAAGTACCCTTTAGCCACGAGCATGCGCGCGATGTGAGGCCGGCCGATGGTGCCGCCGCGGGCTAATACGCCTTCGATTTGCTCCCTGTCGAGGATATATCCTAAGGACTCACAGCGCTCGACGATTTCCATGGCCCGCATCTGGCGGCGCATCTTAAACTGCGAGCAGTATTCCTGCAAGGCGGCGTTTTCCGTATCGAGATAGTATCCCAGAACGTGGACGTCCTCACCGTCGTAATCGGAGCTCATTTCTATCGCCGGGATGATGCGGACGCCGGAATTCAGCCGGCAGCCCGTCGTATAGGCGTCGATCGTGTCGTGGTCGGAAATAGACATGACGTCCAACCCGGCCTGGACAGCCAGATTCGTCAGCTCTTCGGGAGTATACACGCCGTCGGAGCAGGTCGTATGCATGTGCAAATCGACGTTCACTTGGCTCCTCCTTTCAACAATTCCAAAATGGACTTGACGCCGACGCCGGTCGCGCCGAAAAAGCCCGTTTCGTCCTTTTTCTCGCAAAAGGCCGTGCCGGCAATGTCCAAGTGAATCCATGGAATGTCGGGATGGACAAACTGCTTGATGAACAAGCCCGCCGTAATCGCCCCGCCGTCGCGGCCGCCCGTATTCTTGAGGTCCGCCACGTCGCTTTTGAGGAGGTCTTCATATTCCCGGTCAGCCGGAAGCTGCCACACCTTTTCGTGAACCGCCGCGGCCACGTCGAAGAAGCGGTTCATCCATTCCTGATGGTTGCCGATCATGCCGGAACGCACCGTTCCCAAGGCAGTTACGCAGGCGCCGGTCAAGGTAGCCAGGTCGATGAGCTTTGTCGCCCCCAGCTCCTGGGCATAGGACACGGCGTCGGCTAGGATCAGGCGGCCTTCGGCATCGGTATTTTTGATTTCCACCGTTTTGCCGCCGTACATCGTCAAGACATCGTCGACGTGGTACGCCATGCCCGACGGGATATTTTCTACCAGCGGAATCACAGCGACGACATTGACGGGATATTTCAGCAACATGAGAGCCCGTATGACGCCGACAGCCGCAGCCGCGCCGGCCATGTCGTCCTTCATGAATTCCTGATTGGCCTGGCTCTTGATGGATAAGCCGCCGCTGTCGTAGGTCACGCCCTTGCCGACGATGCCCAGCATGTCCTTGCTGTCCGGGTCGCCCTTATAGGTTATCGTCATGAGCTGCGGCGGGTTCATGCTGCCCTTGCCGACAGCGACGATACCGCCCATCTTCCGCTTTTCCAGCGCCCATTTATTGAGCATCTCGACGGTAATATTGTCGCCCTTGACGACGGCCGATACGATTTCCGAAAACCGCCGCGGCGTCAGCTCGTTCGGCGGCATGTTGACCAAATTGCGGGCCATGTACACGCCTTCGTATATGGCGGAATACATGTAGCACATCGTATTGAAGGCCTTGATTTCCAAGCTCGACGTAACCAGGTTGATGCTGCGGACAGTCCGCCCCTTCGCGTCGCTTTTATAATGCAGGAATTCGTAGTTCCGATATAATAAGCCGTCAATTAAGGCGCCGATATCCATTTCCAGCGTGTCGACCATGACGGCCAGCTCCGACACGCCTTCGGCCATCGCCGCGGCCATGAGGCGCTTCGCCGTCAGAAAATCTTCATACGTAGCATACCGTATGGGTTTCTTATGCAATCCAATCAAAAAATAGGTCTTACTCCGGCCTTCCGTCAGGCAGTGAAACACGCGCAGGGACGTATAATGCATGACGTCTTCATGCGCTTCCACATAGGCCCGAATCAGTTCCCCGTCTTCCTTAGGAATGCGGGATAAAGCCAGCATCCGCGTATCGACGCCAATCGCCACGACATCCATACTGCCGTTACTGTTGCAAGTGATCATGGTATATCTCTCCTCAATCCATCATATAGCCGTCCGTATGATTTTATTATAAACATTATATATACAGATTCATTATACCGTCCTGCCGCCTGTAAAATCAAGAATAGAGCATTTTCTGCAAAAAAAATACCTATGCAGTGATGTTCTGCATAGGTAGTATGTGGTGGACCGTCAGGGGATCGAACCCTGGACACCCTGATTAAGAGTCAGGTGCTCTGCCAGCTGAGCTAACGGTCCATGTCATTTCTTTCTCCAAAGGACGTTTTATATATTACACCATCTGATAAGAAAATGCAAGCCTTTTTTCAAAATTTATCAAAAAATTTTTCTCACATCCAAAGGCCTCTCTGCTTTTGACCAAAAAAATCTCCGGCTGCGCGCCGGAGACTTTTTTCAAGGCTATGTTAAATTATTTGCCGCAGTATGCGATAACTTCGACTTCTACGAGAGCGCCCTTCGGGAGTTCAGCGACTTCTACGCAGGAACGAGCCGGCAACGTTTTGTTGAAATATTTAGCGTATACTTCGTTAACAGCGCCGAAGAAGCTGATGTTAGCCAAGTATACCGTCGTTTTAACGACATCGTCATAGGAAAGGCCAGCGGCTTCCAAAATAGCGCCGACGTTTTTCATGCTCTGTTCAGCCTGAGCCGTAACGCCGCCTGCTACGATTTTGCCCGTTTCCGGAACGAGGGGAACCTGACCGGATGCGAAGAGGAAATCGCCGGCTTTGATAGCCTGGGAGTACGGGCCTACTGCGCCCGGAGCGTTTGTCGTGCTAATAACTTCTACTGCCATGATGATACAACATCTCCTTTTGATTTATTATCGTGAGTATTCTATATTATATCTTACTTTGTCCGTTTTGACTAGACAGTAAAATAAATATATCTGTCATAATTTAAATCCAATTAAAGCAAGTATCATACAGAAGGAAGCACGCAGACGCATGCTTCCTTTTAGTATGAATTAGTGTTTTGCTTTTAAGGTGCCGTCTTCATTATATTCGTTCTTACGATATCCAGCCAGGAAATATCCGGCCGTAACGATGATCATGAAGGTCCAGCCGGCGATGAGGGACATACGCGTATCGGGGTTGACCCACATGCCGATGGTAACGAGAACGAGGAAGATAAGGCAGAAATAGTTAGCGTACGGGAAGAGCGGCGATTTGAACGGGTGTTCAGCCATCGCTTTTTCACCCCAGCGTTTGCGGAAGTTCTTCTGCGAGTAAGCCAGTACGAACCAGGCAACCATGCCGGGGAATACGCTGGCGCTGTAGATGTACAGGAACAGCTTGGAATCCGGAATGAGGTAGTTCAAAACAACGCCGAAGAGCAGGCAGGCCAAGGTGACCATGATGCCGTGCTGCGGTACGCCGTGAGAGGACAATTTGCCGAAGAATTTCGGAGCCTGGCCGTTTTCAGCCAAGGTGTACAACATACGGCCGGAGCTGTAAATACCGCTGTTGCAGCCGGACAATGCAGCCGTCAGTACGACGAAGTTGATGATGCCGGCGGCGGAGGTAACGCCTACTTTAGCGAAGGTCGTTACGAAGGGGCTGCCGAGCATGCCCAGTTCATCCCAAGGATACAAGGTGATGACGACGAAGATAGCGCCGATGTAGAAGATAAGAATACGCCAAACGATGTTTTTCGTAGCTTTGCGCAGCGTTTCTTTCGGGTTCTGCGCTTCCCCGGCCGTTATCCCGACGAGTTCGACGCCCTGGAAGGCTGCCGCGACGACGCACATTGCGCTGATCATGCCGCCGAAGCCGTTGGGGAAGAAGCCGCCGTGAGACCAGAGGTTGGAGAAACCGAGGGGTACGCCGTTGTTGCCGAAGCCGAACAGGATAATCATCGCGCCGACGACGAGCATGACGACGATAGTCGTAACTTTGATAATAGCAAACCAGAATTCGAATTCACCGTAGTATTTAACGGCAGCCATGTTGGCCAAGGTTACGATGAGCATGCCGCCTAAGGCCGATATCCACTGGGGAACGTCGGGGAACCAGAAGTGAACGTAAATGCCTACGGCCGTTACTTCCGAAAGACCTACCGTAACCCACAGGAACCAGTAGCACCACGCCGTCAAGTAACCGGCAAAGGGACAGATATACTTATGACCATACGTAGCGAAGGAGCCCGTTACCGGTTCCAGATAGAGCATTTCGCCCATGATACGCATGATGAAGAACATAACCAAACCTGCCAATGCATAGCAGAGCAATACGGACGGGCCAGCAGTCTGAATCGTGCTGGCCGAGCCCATGAACAGGCCGACGCCAATCGTACCGCCCAGGGCGATCATTTCCACGTGGCGGGGTTTTAACCCACGCTCTAATTTGCTGTTGTCTTCCATGATAAAGTCCTCCTTTTAGGGCTTATTTCAACGTAACGTGATAGTGGTTGTCTTTCAGCGTTTCAAACAATGTTTCTACATGTTTTTCGTTAGCCGTTTCCAGTTCGCACGAAACTGCCGTGTAGCCCATGCCGATGTTGTGCTGGCTGCGTTCATGCGTAATGGAGAGGATGTTTGCGTTGGAATTGGAAATGATGGAAATCAATTTAACCAATTCGCCCGGCTGGTCGGGAATGACCGTTTCGAAGAAGACTTTGCGCCACGAACGGAGCAGGCCGCTGTTGATGACGCGAGACATTCTGTTGACATCGATGTTGCCGCCGCTGACCAGAGCCGCTACCTTCTTGTTGCGGATGCCGGAAACCTTGCCGTTCATGAGAGCTGCAACCGGTACGGCGCCGGCGCCTTCTGCAACGGTCTTAACGCGTTCGATGAGCCAGAGGATTGCTGCGGCAATTTCCGTTTCGTCGACCGTTACGATGTCGTCGACATATTTCTGGCAGATTTCATAGGTCAAGTCGCCCGGCGTTTTTACCGTAATACCGTCAGCTAAGCTGGCTTTGCCGTCGACAGTCAAAATCTGACCTTTTTCAATGGATTCTTTCATGGAAGGCATGTTCGCCGTCTGTACGCCGATAATCTTGATTTTCGGATTGATGTTTTTAGCTGCGACAGCCAGGCCGGAAATCAATCCGCCGCCGCCGATAGGAGCTACAATGACGTCGATATCGGGAATTTCGTCGAGAATTTCCAGGGAAATCGTGCCCTGTCCAGCAATAACCTGAGGATCGTTGAAGGGATGTACGAAGGTGTAGCCGTATTTTTCCGTCAATTCTACGGCTTTCGCAGCAGCTTCGTCGAAGAAATCGCCGTGGAGAACGACGTTTGCGCCGTAACCGCGCGTAGCAGCTACTTTCATCAACGGAGCATGTTTAGGCATGCAGATCGTCGACTGGCAGCCGTATACGCTGGCAGCTAATGCAACGCCCTGTGCATGGTTGCCTGCCGATGCGGCGATAACGCCTTTTTCACGTTCTTCCGGCGTCAAGGAAGCCACTTTGTTATACGCGCCTCTCAGCTTGAAAGAACCGGTGCGCTGTAAGTTTTCCAATTTCAGCCATACGTCGCAGCCAGCAACTTCGCTGACAGAGGTCGCATAGGACAAGCCAGTCTTCTGGGCAACGCCTTTCAACCGTTCCTGCGCTTCCTTGACCATCGCAAGGGTAACTCGTTCTTCACTCATAATTATTCCTCCTAAATATATAAAGACATGAGATATGCATAAGGCTCATTGCATCTATCCGCAATGAGCAATTCGCTTTTTACATCTTCACTATACCTTTTTTTCTGTCCACTGTCAACAGATTTGTTCCATTTTTAACATTCTCAAAATATGCTCGTTATTGCTTTATTATCTTACGTTTCAAGGCCTGCATTCGTTATTTTAAGGTATGTGCCGTTTAAAATTTAAAAGTTTTTACACTTTCTCTCATTTGTGCGTCTCTTGTAAAAATACACATAAATGTGCTGACGGGATATATGTCATATTCGTACACATACTTATGCTCCCATGTATTTTCATTATATTCCATTATTTTCATCAACATAATGCACCTATTTTGCCGTTTTTAGAAAATTATTATCATATTAATAGGTCATATCCTGTCGTATCACTCGCCGTAACAGCCGCATCACAGAGATAAAATATTCAAAAAATATTTATATACATTGCATTCTGGATATATCTTATTATGAAACGACGAGCCGGTAAAAGCAAATTCTTAAGGACAACATCCGGTTTCGTTGAAAAATAAGGGATGTATGGCAAAACAGCTGCCGCAAGCTATTGTATTTTTTCAAAATAAGTGTATAATTATTTCATGTTTTAAAAAAGGGGTGTATGAACTATGTTGATAAACAAAAAGTGGATTACTACGGCGCTGCTGGTCACGACAACGGCAGCAGCCCTCACCGGCTGCGGAAGCAGCGAAACGGCAAAGTCTTCCGACAAGCCGTTGATCGTCGGTACGGAACCCTCCTTTCCGCCCTTCGAAATGACAGAAAACGATACCTACGTCGGATTTGATATCGACTTGGCCAACGCCATCGGCGAAAAACTCGGCCGCAAAGTTGAAATCAAGACCATGGGCTTCGACGCCCTGATTCCGGCCCTGAAGAGCGGCCAAATCGACCTCATCGCCTCGGCCATGTCCGCAACGGAAGAGCGCAAAAAGCAGGTAGACTTTACAGATCCCTATTATATCGGCGGCTCCGTCATCGTCGTCCGTAAGGACAACACCGACATCCGCGGCTGGGATGACATTACCGGCAAAACCGTCGCCGTCCAGGCAGGATCCAAGCCGGCGGACTTCGCTGAAAAGCAGGGAGCCCTGCTGAAGCAGTTCGACGCCAACTACCAATGCCTGCAGGAATTGCAGGTAGGAGCCAGCGAAGCGGCGGCCCTCGATAAAGCCGTAGCCTTGTACTATATTTCCAAAGGCGGCCTCTCCGATCTCAAAGTCGTCGGCGAACCGAAGAAATTAGCCGGCTCCGCTATGGCAATCAACAAAGGTAATGAAAAAGAACTGAAAGAAATCAACGCCGCGCTGCAAGCGATGAAAAAAGACGGCACCTATACGAAGCTGTATCAAAAATGGTTCGGCGTAGAACCGACGCCCGAAGAATTACAGTAACCCGACATGCAGAAGCCCGTACGTCAAGAGTTTTCTTCCTCGACGTACGGGCTTTTAGCTTTCAAAAACAACCGGTCCCGGCCTTGCTATTTTCTTCTCTGGCTGGTACGATGAAATCAGAATATATCCAATCCAAAATATGCCATAGGGAGGACCGAGGGCCATGCAGTACAGATCCACTTACGCATCCTATCCCGAATCGTTAGCAGCTCTCTTTCAGCATGAAAAAGACAACATCGACCTCTTTTGCCGGCAAACGGGCGTGACGTGCCGCTGCAAGCTGGGATTTATCATCATAAAGACTGCCGCGGAATCGTGGGCTCTCCATCAATCCGCCCTGGACGACACGATTCTCTTGTATCACAAAAATACGCAGGATATACCGGCTCAGACCAAGGCGGCGATCTATGAACAGTACGCCCGCTATCATATTCAAGATTTCTACGTCGAATCCATTTGCTACGCCCTGGGCTACGTATATCTGCACGAGTTGTGCACGGCGAGAAAGGAAATCCCCTTCGATCAGCTGCCGCCGGTCATGCAGGAGTTCCTGACCTACACGAAGCGCCGCATGGAAAGGCCGGACCGGAATATGCGCCGCCATAAACGACGCGCCCTGCTCAAACAGCAAAAGAACGCAGAAAAAGCTAAGGACGCCCAGCGAATCGAAGAACTGATTGCCAGCCTGTTTCCCGATTCGGTCTGACGCACTGTGTTTTGCATACCCCGGCATATACACAGCCTGTAGCATATCCTATAGTAAAGGTAATATTAGGTAATCTTACGAACAGGAGAGATATCTCATGAAAAACACTTTATTCATCAATGCCTGCCCCCGCCCCCAATCCCGTACCCTTGCATTGGCGCAAGAAGTGCTGAAAAAAGTATCCGGGACGGTAACGGAAATCACTCTGTATCAAGAACCCCTTCGCCCTCTTGACTGGGAACAGCTGAAAAAAAGAGACGCCCTTATCGCCTCTCATGCTATGTCGTCGCCAATGTTCGACTACGCCCGCCAGTTTGCCGCAGCAGACGACATCGTCATTGCCGCCCCCTATTGGGATCTGGCCTTTCCTTCTATCCTGCGCGTATACTTTGAGCAAGTCACCGTATTGGGCGTCACTTTCACGTATTCTCCTGAAGGAATCCCTGTCGGCCTGTGCCGGGCCGGCCGCATTCTCTACGTGACGACAGCCGGCGGCCCCATCGGACCATACAACCTGGGCTACGATTACGTAAAATCCTTGGCCACGCTTTATTACGGCATTCCTCAAGTCCTCTGCTTTACGGCAGAAAATCTGGATATCGTCGGCGCCGACGTGCAGGGCATTATAGAACAAGCCATCGAAAACATAAAAAACAGCCCCATTTAATACGCTGCATCCTAATACAAAACTCTCCTCGTGAACTGATAACCCGCTTCACGAGGAGAGTTTTTCTATCATCATTTAGTTTTTTTACCATCCGGCACGCGCTTTATGTATTTCGCAGGGACAGCTTTCGTCAGCCACACGCCGTTGACCGACAGGTAAAATACATAGCCGTCCGCTGCCATAGCGTTTGTATCAATTTGATATACGACAGGCCGGCCGTGCCTGCGGCCTACGGCGACAGCCGTCTCATAATCAGCAGATAAATGCACGTACAGACGCGACTTGGAAATCAATCCCTGTACCTCGATAGCCGCCGCGTATTTCTCGCCCGTCCCATGCCACAATACGCTGGGCGGCCGCTTTTGCTCCAATTCCACGTCAACGGGAACAGAATGGCCCTGGTTAGCCCGAATCAAGTTCTTGTCTGCATTAAAAGAATATCGCCCTTTGCTATCAGTCTGCACGATATCCTCCAGCATTTCCCTCGTAAAAGGCTGCCGCTCTGCAATGCCGGCAACCAATGCATCGACCTCAGCCCAGCCATGCTCGTCCAGAGAAATGCCGATAACTTCCGGCTTATGCCGCAAAATTAAAGCGATGAATTTACTAGTTCTATTTTTATTCATGTATTACGGCTCACAATTCCTTTTCTACTAATGGTTCGCCATGTCGCTGCAAGTTACCAGCAAGTTAAAAACTCGCACAGTTATCCCATTCACTCCACGCAGTACACATACTCTGCAAATTGCCAGCAAGTTAAAAACTCGCACAGTTATCCCATTCGCCCCACACAGTACACATACTCTGCAAATTGCCAGCAAGTTAAAAACTCGCACAGTTATCCCATTCGCCCCACACAGTACACATACTCTGCAAATTGCCAGCAAGTTAAAAACTCGCACAGTTATTCCATTTACTCTGCACAGTATACATCCTCTGCAAATTACCGGCAAGTTAAGTTTATGCCCATATAGGAATATACCTCATGTATCGTGGAGCTGTATTTGGATCTACTGGTTTAATGTATTTTTGATTTACAGCTTCCTTTATTAATCGCGATATGCTGCCAGCATTTTTTTCACTCAAACCGAATCTTTCCCGCAACGAACGATTCGTAACCTGTTCGCTCTGGACATATTTAACACAGGCATGTAAATAACAAGCCCACAACTTATCATCCATAGACAAACCGGTAAATGATACTTCAGAAAACAGTGTAACTCGGGTATCATCAGAAAACGTTTCTATTTTAGGGGCTGGCAGTTGTTTATATTCACAGCTTAAAACAATTCTATCCCAACCACTTCCCAATTCCTCACAAAGACCCAATTCTCTCAACAGGGAAGCCAGCTTTTCATTCTGTGACTTTGGAGGATTATCAATAATTCTTTTTATATTAACCAAAGAATCCCCAGGATTTGTTACTTCAATTCGATTGCTAAAAATTTCTACTAATGGCCCCGCTCCTGAAACAAAAAAATCTTGATGGATCAGGGCATTAGCAACAGTTTCACGAACAGCTGAAATTGGATAAGCTACATTTTTCTTACGTACACCACTAATAAACTCTTCTCTCATAGGTACTAAAGCTTCTATAAACTTAATTAACTTCTCAAAAACAACCGCATAACCTCCAAAAAAGATTTCATCTCGAAGCATATTCATTCTATTAGTATTTTCATACTGTACTACTCGTACAGCCTTTCTTTTTAATGTTTTAAAATGCCTTAAATCTTTTGCTAATACAATGGCACCTAAATTAGTAATAGCATATAATCCATTATCTTGCTTTGCGATTATATTTTCTTCCATCAAATAATGTACAACTCCATCAAAAGAATTAGGCTGTGGCAATGTTTCTAAAAGATCAAAATATATTGAATAGTCTAGTAATTTTGCAACATCTTCTTTATTCACATCAATTTCTGCATACTGTTCTTCAAACTTCAAATTTCGAATTTTGTCCCACAATGGTCCCTGTACTGCAGGTATATCACTTAATTTTTTGGTATAACTCCCAATGCGAATATAATCAACCTTTTGAAAGGTCACTGTTCGATTTATTGCTCGTTCAATAATCAATACGCCTATTCGATTGTTATCCTTGTTAAAATCATGAAATTCAAAAGCCGCATTATCGGACAACATACTCCTTAACCAGTTTTCAAGCTCTTGCGCTCCGACTTTTAATGATTGTAAACTTTCTTTTGTTCCAATAATCTCGTGGGTATCATTATGAATTCCCCAAATCATATAGGCTCTTGCCTTTCCTGCTAATGCAGCACTGTTTGCCAAAGCGCTAATATCTCTGCCAATCATATCCGGAGCATAATTATTATGTTTAAACTCTACCCAAGATGTTTCCGATGGTAAATTACATAATTCTTCTACTAATCTATCTAAATTTCTCATTTTCTCTAAAACTCCTCTGATTGCTTATTATTTATAAACGCTTAACTGCTATTCATGTTTTAATTCTTCACTATGAAGCCCACACGAATTTTCATATTTCATCACAAATGCTTTTAAGAGCATTTTCAAGCGTTATAAAAGGAAATTCTATCATTGAAACATTTTTCAAATTAAGAATTGTTTCCATAGCTTCAAAATCAACAAATGCAATCACATTTTCTGAAAAAGTATCATCTTCAAACTCATATATAGCTTGTATTTCAGATATAATAGAATCACTTCTTTCAAAATCAAGCTGCATCGAACGAATTTTATTATCCGCATAATAAATAGTAGTTTTATATATTTCAGAAAATATATCCTCTTCATCCCAACCATTAGTTTTTATAAAATTATCCAAACATTGTTTCAATTTATCAGATATTTTATCTTTTCTGCTATCGTTATCATCTAAATAAATATAATCATCAAGAGCTTCATAGATAGCTAAAGGAACATTCCTTATAGTAACATTGGGATCCCAATTCATATCATGCGGGTCATCACAAGCCTCATCCAATAAAATGATTTCTTTTATATTAGGCATATACAAAAGTAACACCTTATTATCCATGCACGGAACTATAATCCGTTCTTTTTCCATCATACGGTAAATAAGTTGTCTTGTAATATTGGTTATAGGATACCATTTGTATACGTTGCTATTCCTGGGTAAAATACCAATATGACCCCAAAATCCTCCTAATTCTTTTTCTTCACTATAATCCAGCAGGTCACCCAGTATTCCAATCTGCGGCTCAAAAAAATTCTCCCCACATAACACGTTTACACTCGTAGAAAAATACATAGCAATATCTCGCATTTCTGCCAGGGTTCCTTTTTCTCCCGCTTCAATCTGTTTTAATCTTTCAATTGGAATACCCGTAGCATGAGACAATTCTTCAGAGGTTACATTCATCAAATTTCTAATCTTTCGTGCTCTGCTCCGTGAATAAATAATATTTCCCAGTATCATATCTGGCGTAATTTTTAAATATGTCAAAATTTTTTCAATGTGTTTCTCATAATTTGTTTTGCTGGTTAGAGTTCCAGCTAAAAGTTTATCAATCGTTGGTCTTGACACATGAGCGCCCCTACATAATTCAGCCTTTGTACATTTTCTATCATCCAGAATACGTTCTAATTTTGCTCCTACAACAATTCTTCTATCAAACAAATCAGTAAACTCGTACAATTTATATTTCCCCTTTTATAGATTATCTTTATATTTATTGTATCATCTTACTTTATATTTGTAAATATTAATTTTACTTTTTTACTTATCTATTTTTACATAAATTACTAGGCATCAAATATTTTTTTACCCACATTTTTACCATCAAAAAATATATTGGTCTAATACCTCATAAACAGAAGCCTGCAAATCATATATCTCCTATTATCGTGTCTATTAGACGCAAAAAAATCTCAGAAATCTTAATATACTAAGACTTCTGAGATTTAATAAACCCAACATTAAATTATTATTCCCACTCAATCGTCGCGGGCGGTTTACTCGTAATATCATACACGATGCGGTTGATGTGGTCTACTTCGTTTACGATGCGGCTGGAGATTTTATCCAATACGTCGTATGGGATTCTGGCCCAGTCGGCGGTCATGAAGTCCGTCGTCGTGACGCCGCGGAGGGCTAAGGTATAGTCGTAGGTGCGGAAGTCGCCCATAACGCCGACGGTGCGGTTGCTCGTGAGGACGGCAAAGTACTGGTTAATGGAGCGCTGCAGGCCGGCGTTGGCGATTTCTTCGCGGAAGATAGCATCGGCGTCGCGGAGGATTTCGAGTTTTTCCTTCGTGATTTCGCCCATGACGCGGATGGCCAGGCCCGGACCCGGGAAGGGCTGACGCCATACGAGGTAATCGGGAAGGCCCAGTTCTTCGCCCAGTTCGCGGACTTCGTCCTTAAAGAGGTTGCGCAGCGGTTCGATAAGGCCTTTGAAATCGACAACTGCCGGCAGGCCGCCTACGTTGTGGTGGCTCTTGATGACAGCGGCGTCGCCGGCGCCCGATTCGATGACGTCGGGGTAGATCGTGCCCTGAGCCAGGAAGTCGACGGCTCCGATTTTACGGCCTTCGTCTTCAAATACGCGGATAAATTCTTCGCCGATAATCTTGCGCTTCCGTTCCGGTTCGCTGACGCCGGCCAGCTTCGACAGGAAGCGTTCCGACGCGTCGACGCGGATAAAATTCATGCCCGAGCCCTTGAACGCCGCTTCGACTTCGTCGCCTTCATTTTTGCGCATGAGGCCGTGGTCGACGAAGATACAGGTCAGCTGGCTGCCTACGGCCTTAGAAATAAGGGCCGCCGCAACGGAGCTATCTACGCCGCCCGACAGAGCCAGTACGACCTTGCCGTCGCCGACGGTCTGCTTGATCGTTTCGATAGCCGTCTTGGCATAGTTGGCCATCGTCCAGGTACCGGTACAGCCGCAGACTTCAAAGAGGAAATTATGAAGCATTTCCTTGCCGTGTTCCGAATGGAGCACTTCCGGATGGTACTGCATGGCGTAGAGCTTTTTCGCCGGATTCTGCATAGCCGCTACGGGGCAGTTATCCGTATAGGCGACGATTTCAAAGCCTTCGGGAATGTCCGATACATAGTCCGTATGGCTCATCCATACGATTTCTTTTTCCTGCAGGCCTTTAAACAACGGGGAAGACGTGTTGACGGTAACCGGCGTCTTGCCGAATTCGCGCATTTCCGCAGACTGCACCTTGCCGCCCAGGGTCTGAGCCATAAACTGCATGCCGTAGCACAGGCCGAGGACAGGGATTCCTAAGTGAAATACTTCTTCTTCAATCTTCGGCGCATTGTCCTCATACACGCTGGCCGGGCCGCCTGTAAAGATAATGCCCTGAGGCTGCATTTCCTTTATTTTTGCCAGAGCCTTCTGATACGGGTATACTTCGCAGTACACGTGGTTTTCACGGACGCGGCGCGCAATAAGCTGATTATACTGACCGCCAAAATCGACAACAATAACGAGTTCTTTGTTATCCATTTCTTCCTCCTCATTTACGATAAAATCTCCCAAGCTGCAGTGCAGTCATGGTTTTATGATTCTGTTATTATATCATGAATGGACGCGCAGAAAAAGAGGAAAGAGACGAAGAACTGCGTCAAATTGACGACAGCTTGCCTTGCAGAAGGCCTACTAATGAATTCGTGTTCTCCGCCTGGCGGACAAACCTGCCGACGGCCACAGGGAAATTCCGGCAGCGTGCTGTCTCATCTGGTCCAAGGCGCGGCCGACGATCTTATGAGCCTGCGGCGCCGACATCCCATGGAGCGCGCCAATTGTATCGAAGGTATAATCCTTAACGTAGCGCAGGTACAAGAAACGCCGTTCCTGCTTGGTCAGCTTCTTCATGCAGGGAGACAGCTCGTCGCGCATTTCTATTCGGAGCGCTTCCCGATGAAACGGACAGTCTCTCTGCCGCTGAAGCGCCGCTTCCACGCCGGCATCGTCAGGAAACAGGATGCGTTCCACAGACTGCCAATATAGGACAAAATGACGGCTCTCCCTGCGGAACATCGTCTCCACCGCCCGGCGAAACTCCCTGGGCACGTCGTCTTCGCAGTCCGTATCTATGGCATAAATGCGCTCGATGACAGCCATACGAGCCGTCGAAAGGGCCTCGTCCAGCGAGTCGTAACAGTAGCGGTACTTCCGCGCGTACTTATATAAAAGGGGACGGAAAATCTGCAATATCATCACGACTGCATCGGAGTCTCCTTCCTGGGCCTGCCGAATCCACTTCCGAAGGATGTTGTTCATAGGTATCGCCTCCTTGATAAATATACTCTGCTATAAAACATAAAGAGCCGAAGGACATCCCCCGGCTCTGTCACTCAGGTACTGCAAAGGGTATGGATACGAATCCCCTTAGAATAAATACGATACCTGGGCGTGGAAGCTGCCGCCTTCCCGTTCTCCCGCATAGCCCCGGACGTTCAGGTCAAAGTTCCACGGGCTCGTTTCCGACGGCTGGTATTTCAGCCCCAGCTCAGCCATGCAGGTACTGCCCTGCAGGCTCTGTGTCGGCGCGTCCAGTCCGGCGGCCCGCATGTCGGCGTCGCCGTTGAATTCGTATTCATAAGCCAAGCCGTAATACGTGCTGACCCGTTCTTCCGGATTCGTGCGGATACGCGCCCCGATGCGCAGGCGGTCGCTCGTAATGTCGTCGAATTCAAACTGATCGCCTGCTACGTCAAAGCTGTCGCCGTCCGTATAGGTATGGAAGAACTTCCCGTATACGTCCAGTTCCCGGTCAGCGCTCAGGCTGAACACCTTGCCTACGCCGATATGGGCGCCGTAGTAATTACTTTCGCTGCTATAGCCGTAATGGTTCCCCTCGCCGTCCATCAAGGCATTGTCCATATCCGATTTCAGTGTTCCGGCCCGCAGGGAGCCTTCGTAGTACCAGCCGTTGTCCCGGTTGTAGCGCACGGCCGCGCCGCCGCCGTTGTACAGCAGACTGCCGTCGCCGCGGAAGAATTCGTTGTTGAAGGAATTATACGTGCGGTAATTGCCCGTGCCGTTTTCGTAGAACACACCCCAGCTCAGGTCGCCGTCTTTGACCTTGTGCGTATTGCCGACGCCGACGATGGTGCTCCAGCCGTTGATCTTCAGGTCGCTGTTTACGTCATACTTGCTGCGGTTGCCGTAGACTGCGGCAAAGGTCTTCGTGCCGTAGCGGCCGTCATGGCTCAGCGTATCGAGGCTGTCGCTGATGAGGTCCGTCCCCTGATTGACAAAGGCTGCGGCAACGGCGCGGTTTTCGGCGACGAGCATAGTTTGATCCGCCAAATCGACAGTTTGAATCGTCATGGTAACCTCCGTGCTGCTAGGCTGTGCAATACTCCCCTGCACTTCTGCTGCCACGCCGGCCGTCGTTGTAAATTCTTTTTTCCCATCGTCATTCAGACCAGCTATAGTACCGATATCAACATTACTCTTAATCAAGGTCATCGTTTCACCAGCCTGAAGCTGTTGTCCCCCTTGCAACTTCACACCATTTGTTTCTGTCACGTTGACGGCTGCATTATTCAGCGCATTTTCCTTGTCTTCCGTAATGGAGAGAATCGTTCCGCCATCCTTCCAGAGTATATTGGTAAAATCGACACTGTTGAAATTATTAACGCTTCTCGTCGCTCCCTGCCATCCATCGACAATAAGTTTATTATCCTTCATTTCTACTGCAGAAATATTTTCCGCATCGGCACCATATAACTCAGCCGCTTTTACATCTGCTGTTCCCGTCAAAGTAACAGTATTTTCTGATAGACTCACGCTATCCGCCGACGTATAAGCACCATACACCGTACCGTTTACACTCCCTCCAGAAAGAATTATTTCATTTCCTTCTGCAAAGCCGTTATTATTCTGTCCCCATTGCAAGTTTCCACCAAATACATCATGCACAATACCATTAGTAATATAAACTTTATTATTACTAGCTGTTTGAGACTGTGCGAAGCCTCCGGTTACCTCATTAACAGTTCCGCCATCTATATGTACTTCATTATAGCAAGCTTCATACACCCCACGGCCACCATATATCACGTTTATCTTTGCTTGACTTTGAAAAACGGTTACCACATTGTTCAAGGCAGCCGAATTTCTACCGTCTCCCTCTCCTCCAATTACAGCCTCTATAGTTCCACCGTACACATTCACCTGATTTTTTTCAGCATTTCCATCCGCACTAGCGCCTCCATATGCAGTACCATAAACATTACAACTATCTAAAAGATTTACCGTATTTTCAGCTACAGTTCCAGTCTCACTATAAGCCCCCATTACCGTGATAATTTTTGAATCTCCATCTATTGTTACAGTATTTGAAACGGCAGGATTGTCCTCATTTTTTGCACCATATACCTGCCTGAAATAGCTATCCGTAACCTTCACCAGATTATCACTACCATCCCCGGCAATAACCTTATCGCTATTTTGAGTTACTCCATTGATAGTAACCGTATTTCCATCACCAGTTAAATTCACTTCATTATATTCCTCATTGCCATTTATCGTAATATCCTGTGCCTGCGCACCGTATATGCCGGACATGCAGACTGCGCCAGACATCAACAGGGCCAAGACTATCTTTGTTTTCATCGTTTTCTTCATGATATATTCCTCCTACGTATATCCGTTGTACTTATTTTCTATTCTTGTGAGTTTAGACATATTGTTTTTTTCTTGCGTTATACGTCCACTGCTTCCGACATTCGCCGCAGCAGAAGGCCATGCGCCGATCCTTAGGCTCCGTGACAGTTACCAGTCGGCCGCAGTATCGGCAGCGGAAGGCTCGGCTGACTGACTGGGATTTTACCCCCTTAGTCTTGGAGTGCTTCCAGTACAGCCGCTCGCAGTGGGGCGAGCAGAACTTCGTCCGCCTGTCGGCCGCGCTTCTTACGCTGACGACCTCGCCGCAGCGCAGACAGCGGAACGTCCGCAATATCTTCCCTTAGCAGGGAGGGACGCATGGACATTCGGCCGATGCCGATAGGCCCACAGCCGGCAGGTCGTGCTGCAATATTTCTGTGTCGCCCGGCTCGCCGTAAATTCCTTACCGCAGACCGGACAAACCGCCGGCCGTTTCATAATGTCGCAGCACAACATATCGCATCGCCGCACCATGAACGATATGGCCTGAAAAAAGCACGCAAAAAAGACAGCCTACATCGCTTGTCTGTATGCTGTCTGCCATATGTATCTATAACAGGATATACGTATCCCTGTGTTTGTGTCGGCGAATTTACAATACAAGTGCAACACCTATAAAAAATGA